>Ga0209613_1000333_pt1 | contig 59391 bp, 55 predicted proteins | sample BioC13SIPDNA_2_FD_185747 | JGI IMG/M metagenome (GOLD analysis project Ga0209613, IMG submission 185747) | Anaerobic biogas reactor microbial communites from Washington, USA - Biogas_R2_A C13 SIP DNA (SPAdes) (version 2) | ecosystem: Engineered > Bioreactor > Anaerobic > Unclassified | place...
TTTCTGCTTATTGCTGTTCTATGGGCTTGCCAAGACCTACTCGTTCTATTGCGGCGCAAACCGGTTGGAATCGGGAATCCCCCTGGGCGTCCCCGGCGCGATTCTTTCCAGCGGGCTGATCATGCCACTGAATATCGCGGTCGGCATGGTGGTCGCATGCACGATGTACATCTTTTACGCCCTTTTCCGCAAGGGCGGGCTGTAAGGGGCGCGGCATGCTGCAAATGCTTTATGAAAACCTGGAGCAGACCGTCGCGGTCATCCTCTTTGGCATCGGGTTTGGCATCCTGTTGCTGCAGCGAAACCTGATCCGAAAAATCATCGGGCTGAACATCATGGATACCGCCGTTTACCTGTTCCTGGCCTCCATGGGATACATCCACGGCAGGAAGGCGCCCATCGTGGTCGACGGCGTGACGGACACCGCCCGCTACATCAACCCCATCCCCGCGGGCCTGGTGCTGACCGGCATCGTGGTCTCCGTCAGCTTTACCGCCATCATGCTGGCGCTGACCATACGGCTGTACCGGAGGTACAGAACGCTGGACATCGACCAGATTGCCCTGTTGGCCAAGGCGGAGGGCGATTGATGGGTATCGTACAGAACTTCCCCTTCTTCTCAATCATGCTGTGCATGGTTTCAGGCGTTGTAACCTCGGTGCTGAAACCGCGCGCCGCGCTGATGACGACCCTCTTCACCATCGGAAGCGTTCTGGCGCTCAGTGCAGGTACGCTGGGCATGACGTTGGGACTGGACGAGCCGTATACATTCATGATGGGCCACTTCCCCGCACCCTGGGGCAACGAAATCCGTATCGGCAGCCTGGAGGCGCTGATGGCAACCGGGCTGTCCGCTGTGCTGTTCGTCTCCCTCCTCGCCGGGCACGCGCGCCTGCCCTCTCTGGTCACCCTCCAGAAGCTGAACCTATATTTCATCATGATGGATCTGGTGATGGCCGCGACGCTAGTGATGATTTACACCAACGACCTGTTCACCGCTTATGTGTTTATCGAAATCATGACGATTGCCTCCTGCGCGCTGATCATTGTCCGACAGCACGGGCACACGCTGGTCGCCGCCACACGCTACATGGTCATGAACCTGCTGGCCTCGGGCTTGGTGCTCCTGGGGATATCCATGCTGTACGGCATCACCGGCCACCTGCTGATGGAGCCGCTGAACCAGTCCGTCAGAGAAATCTATGAAAGCGGAACGTACCGGGAGGTACTCACCGTAGTCATCGCGCTGATTACCATCAGCCTGGGCATCAAAAGCGCGATGTTTCCCTTCCACGCCTGGGCGCCGGACGCCTATTCCTTCGCACCGGCTCTGAGCAGTTCGGTGCTCAGCGGCATCATCAGCAAAGCCTACCTGTTCCTGTTGATCAAGTTCTTATGGCGCGTGATTGGCATCGACATCATCCAGTCCCAGCAAATCGGCTCCTTTTTATTCTATTGCGGCATCGGCGGAATGCTCGTCGCATCCGTCATTGCCATCAGCCAGCGGGATATCCGGCGGATGATTGCCTATTCCTCCGTGGCGCAGGTGGGCTACGTGTACATCGGTATCGGCATGGGCACCCTGGCCGGCTTGACGGCAGCGCTGTTCCAGATGCTGGCCCATTCTGCGGCAAAATCGCTGCTGTTTATCTCGACGGGCGAGCTGACACGCGTTTCGGGTGATCACAAGCGCTTCCATTATCTTCACGGCGCGGGCCACCGCGACGTGCTGGCCGGCATCGTGTTCACCTTCAGCGCAATGAGCATGGTCGGCATTCCATTTACAGGCGGCTTCATTTCCAAGCTCCAAATCGCCCTTGCCAGTATGCCCTTCGGGGGTTCAATCCGCGCGCTGGTGCTGATTTCCCTGGCAATCAGCACCCTGCTCAATGCCGTGTACTTCCTGCACACCGTCGTTTCAATTTACCGGAAAGCACCCGACATCGAGTACCCCCGAAATGAACGCATACCGCGGCACGCCGCTGTTGCCCTGGTAATTTCGATGCTGATGACCCTGTACCTTGGCGTCGGTTCCGGCCCCATCATCCGGATTATCGAAGCCGGGATCAAGATGTTTGCCTGAGGAGGAATGCCTGAAATGGAAGGTATGTTGCTGCTGATTGCCATCCTTCTGCCCGCCGCCGGGGCACTGATGCTGACGTTGATGCCCTGGCTCAACGAGCGCCGGGAAGACCGTTGCCTGTTCGTCGGCGCAATCCTGGTAATGGAATGCGTGGTCGTCGCGCTCGTCGCGCTGGACGGGCAGCGAACCCTCGTGCTCTTCAAAATGACAGAGCAGCTGCCCATCGCGCTGCGTTCCGACGGAACCAGCCGCATCTTTTCCGCTGTCATGGCGCTGATGTGGACGGTCAGTGGCTTCTTCTCCTTCAGCTATATGAAGCACGAACAAAACGAGAAAAGCTACTATGCCTTTTACTTGATGACCCTGGCCTCGCTCATGGCGCTGACGCTGTCGGGGACGATGGTCACCATGTACCTGTTCTTTGAACTGATGACCTTTATCTCCGTCCCGATGGTGCTGCACACCCGCACCAAGGAAGCCGTCGCCGCCGGCATCAAATACCTGATCTATTCAGTCGCCGGCGCAACGATGGGCCTGATGGGCATCTTCATCCTGACACCCAATATATCCAGCGCGTATTTCGTCGAGGGGGGCTCTCTCCTCGCCGGCTCGCTGACGATATCCAAGGACGCTTTCCTGGTCGTCATTTTCATCACCTTGGTGGGCTTCGGCACCAAGGCGGGCATGTTTCCCATGCACGGATGGCTGCCGACCGCGCACCCAGTAGCGCCGGCCCCTGCCAGCGCGGTATTGTCCGGCGTCATTACGAAAGCCGGCGTGCTGTGCATTTTCCGCATGGTTTTCTATGTCATCGGAGCCGATTTCATCCGCGGCACCTGGGTGCAGTGGGCGCTGCTTGGCTGCGCGACCGTTACGGTGTTCATGGGCTCGATGCTGGCGCTGCGTGAGAAGGTGCTGAAAAAACGGCTGGCATACTCGAGCGTCTCCCAGGTCAGCTATGTGCTGTGCGGCCTGTACATGCTGGATACGATGGCGCTGGACGGCGCACTGCTGCAACTGGTCTTTCACGCGCTGACCAAGGACGCCCTCTTCCTGTGCGCCGGCGCCATCATCTTCAAGACCGGGATTACCCGGGTTGAGGAAATGCACGGCCTGGGCCGGAGAATGCCCTGGACCATGTGGATGTTCGCCGTGTGCGCGATTTCCCTGGTGGGCATTCCCCCGCTTGGCGGGTTCATCGCGAAGTGGTACATTGCCGAAGGCGCCCTTTCCACAGGCGCGCCTGTGTTTAGCTGGCTGGTTCCGATTGTGTTGCTGATTTCCGCCATCCTGACCGCCGCTTATCTCCTGCCGCCGAGCGTGTCCGCCTTTTTTGGCGGGATGGCGGATGGGGAAGCGGTATCCGCGCTGCCAAAAGCGGAGCCCAGCCTGATGATGCTGGTCCCCATTTTCATCCTCTCCCTCGCCATCCTGCTGCTGGGCATTTTCCCCAACTTTATGATTGAATCCTTCACACGCCTGGCAAACGCCCTGATGTGACGCGGGGAACCACATGGAAGGATTGACACTCCTGGCTGCCATCGCGCTCCCCATCGCCGCAGGCGCGCTTCTGCCTGTGGTCCGTTGGAAGGGGCGCGCGGCGCGCGACGCCTACATTCTTTGCCTGACGATTTTGACCACTGTGCTCGCCACAGTCGCAATCTTCGGGAATTTCCCGCGGCTGAGCCTGATTCAATTCAATGACCGGCTCTCTTTCGCGCTGAAGCTGGACGGCATCGGGCGCTTGTTCGCCGGCCTGATCGCACTGCTCTGGCCGCTGACCACCCTTTATGCGCTGGGGTATATGCGGGGAACCCAGAAGGAGATTTCCTTCTTCGCCTTCTTCCTGATGAGCTATGGCATCTCCCTCGGCATTGCGATGAGCGCCAATCTGGTGACGCTTTACATCTTCTATGAAATGCTGTCCCTTTCGACACTCCCCCTGGTCATGCAAAAGGGGGACTCCGGCTCTATCCGCGCGGGGCTCAAATACCTGTATTATTCGCTGGGCGGCGCGGCGTTCGCTTTCATCGGCCTGGTATACCTCGTCTATTTCGGAGGTACGACGAACTTCGTGCCAGGAGGTTTGTTCAGGGGGGTGGCAGTGGAGCATACGGCCCAGCTCCGGCTTGGCTATCTGCTCTGTTTTCTCGGTTTCTCGGTCAAGGCAGCCGTATTTCCCGTGCATGGCTGGCTGCCTACAGCCTCCGTCGCCCCGACGCCGGTTACCGCCCTGCTGCATGCGGTCGCCGTGGTCAAGTCGGGCGTCTTCGCGATTCTGCGCGTTACGTACTTCAGCTTTGGCGCTTTGGTCATCCGGGCCAGCTACGCACAGTATATCCCGCTCGCGCTGACCTGCTTTACCATCGTTTTCGGCTGCTCGATGGCGCTGAAGGAAAAACACTTGAAAAGGCGGCTGGCATACTCGACCGTCTCGAACTTATCCTATATCCTGTTTGGCGCGTTGCTGCTCACCGGCCAGGGGTTGGCGGCAGGCCTGCTGCACCTGGTGTTCCATGCGCTGATGAAAATCACCCTGTTCCTCATCGCGGGGGTTTACAACGACAGGGCTGGAATCCACGAGGTCGGGGAACTTCACGGGATTGGAAGGGACTGGCCGGTTCTCAGCGCGGCATTCGCGCTGGGGAGCCTGGCGATGACGGGGATTCCGCCATTCATCGGATTCATCAGCAAGTGGGCCCTTGCCCAGGCAGCCGTCCTGTCCGGCGGCCTGCTCCCCTACCTGGGATTGACCGCTTTGCTGGTCAGCGCCTTGCTGACAGGCATCTACCTGCTGGTTCCCTCCACATTCATTTTTATCGGACGGCGGCCGGGCAACGCCCCCGGCACAAAGCCTGTGGAAACGGAAATCCGGATCAGCCTGGCCGCGCTGACCGCGTTGATGCTGGCCGCCGGGTTTTTCAGCCGGCCGCTGGTTGATTTCATCACGCGCGCTGCGAGCGGACTGGTGTAAGGGGGTGTGGCATAGATGAGAGCAATCCCGCTGCTGCTGGTCGCGCTGCCTTTCCTTGCTGCGGCGCCCGCATACGCCCTCGGCCGTCGCAAGACCCCGTATGCCTATCGGGCCATGGCGCTGGTCACCGGAGTTCTGTTTGTCGCCTCAGCGCTGTACCTGCTGTACGGGCAGCCCATGCAGTTTAGTTTCCCCAAGGTCATGGCGCTGGGGCTGAGCCTGCGGGCGGATGGCTTCCGGACACTTTACGCGGCGGTTGCTTGCCTGATGTGGTTTGTAACCAGCCTGTTTACGCCGGAATATATGGCCCACGGTCACGCTCAGGCACGATACGCCGCTTTCACGCTGCTGACCATGGGGGCGACCGTCGGTGTTTTCCTCTCGGACGATCTGATCACCGCCTTCCTTTTCTTCGAAATCCTTTCGTTCACCAGTTACACCTGGGTCATCCACGAGGAGACCCCGAAGGCGATGCGAACCGGGCAGACCTATCTCGCCATTGCGATTCTGGGCGGCATGACGATGCTGATGGGGCTGATGATGCTTAAACTCCGCCTAGGCACGCTTCAGTTCGACGAACTGGCTGCCAAGGCTGAAAGCATGCCGAAAGGGAGCCTCTTCCTGCCAGGCGTCCTGATACTTGCCGGTTTCGGAGCCAAAGCCGGGATGTTCCCCCTGCATGTCTGGCTACCCAAAGCCCATCCGGTCGCGCCGGCTCCCGCCAGCGCGCTCCTGTCCGGAATCCTGACCAAAGTCGGTATATTTGGCATCGTCGTTATCACTTCGCGCCTCTTTCTCGGCGACGAACACTGGGGAAACCTGCTGCTCATCCTTGGGTTGATCAATATGTCGCTGGGCGCGCTGCTCGCGCTGTTTTCCATTGACTTAAAGCGGACGCTGGCCTGCTCGTCCATGAGCCAGATCGGTTTTATCCTGCTGGGCATCGGGATGCAGTCCCTGCTGGGCGAGCACAACGCCCTGGCGGCCCAGGGCACCGTGCTCCATATGCTCAACCACAGTCTGATCAAACTGGTGCTCTTCATTTGCGCCGGAATCGTGTACCTCAGGACGCACAGCCTTAACCTCAACGACATCCGCGGTTTCGGACGCCGGAAGTGGGGTCTGATGCTGTGCTTTGGCGTAGGCGCCGCGTCCATCAGCGGGATTCCGCTGTTCAGCGGGTATGCAAGCAAGACCCTGCTGCATGAAAGCCTGGTCGAGTACATCGTCCACCTTCAGCACTTGGGGGAAAACGCCGTTTGGTACAAGGCGGCCGAATGGCTGTTCATCCTGACAGGCGGGCTTACATTCTGCTATATGCTCAAGCTGTTCATTGTGATTTTCATTGAAAAGCACCCGGAGCGACAGAAGGAATACGGCGAAGTAGGGAAGTCGATGAAACCGATGACTGCCATTTCCCTGGGTGCGGCTTCCCTGCTGCTGTTTGTACTGGGCGTCAAGCCGGGCGGTTTGCTGACCAGTCTGGCGAACCTTTCGCTGCCTTTCCTGCATGCGCATCCGCCAGCGCATGCGGTGGAGTACTTGTCCGGCGTGAATCTGATGGGCAGCGCGAAATCCCTGCTGGTCGGCGCGCTGCTGTACCTGGTCGTGGTGCGCAAGGCACTGTCGGTGCCCGACGGACACCGCGGCAGGATTTATACGAACCGTTGGCCGCAATGGCTGGACCTGGAAGACCTGTTGTATCGCCCTGCGGTCCAAGGATTGACAAAGATCGGGTTTCTGCTGTCCGCCCCGCTGGATATGCTGACAGAACGAGTGCTTCTGCCCCTGGCCATGAAGGCAACGGGCGCGGCGGCGGCTTTCCTGGACGGAGCAGAAAAAGCCATGTATGCCATCGGCGCGCTGACGACTTTGATTGCCAGAACCCTGGAAATTCTCGCGGACGGGGTGGTCGTGTTCCTGATGCATACCGTTTTCAAGAGAACACGCGAGAAATCGAACGTGGTACTGGTCGGCAACCGCTTTACCTTCACCCTGGGCAGGTTCGCGGACAGGCTTTCCGGCATCACGCGGCGCATTTTTAACCGGGGTTCAAGCGGTCACAGCTATACCCATCTGTTCGCAGCCGCATGGAACACCGCGCACGACACGCTTCGGCGCATTCAGCGGACCTTGTCATTCAGCCTGATTCTTTTTGCCCTCGGGCTAGTGGTGCTGCTTGCTTTCATGCTGGCGAAGTAATCGTCAGCAATTCATTTTCCCAGGTTTTACGCCAGAATCCGATAAACAATACGATTCAAAAAAGTGCAGACCCTCCGGGCTGCGCCCGGGCTGTCAAAAAACCTTACTACAGAGGATGATGCAGGGGGCTTTGGCGGGCGGCAGCCCACCGATGATCATCGTGTCGTCCGGCTCTGCCGGACGCGCGGGGCGTTTTCGCGAACAGCGAAAACATTCCGCAGCAATCCTCCGAATCGAAAAAGGTCCGCAGACCTTTTTCGACAGTCTGAGCGCAGACCCTCCGGGCTGCGCTGTATTTTTGCCTTGTTCGCCGGATTATTCGACCGTTTCGCCCGTCAGCGCCTTCCAGGCCCTGCGCAAGGCGCGCTGGTTGGACGCGCCGTAATCCGGGCTGGTTCGGTTGACTTCCTCCATGTCCCGCAGGAAGTGGACGCACAGGTGGCCGCCAAAGCCGTTGTCGTTGATGGAGCCGGTCAGGTGCGGGCGGTTGTGCATGGCCGCCATGGTCCATCTGCCGTCCACCAATTTGACGTAGACGATGTTGATGTTCCAGGAAGGCGTCCCGAATGCGCGGTTCATCAGCTGGGTGTCCCGCCAGGTAGCCGGCTCCGAATCGGCGTGGTTGCCCATGGAATAAAAGCGGATGGTAAAGCTGGTGTCGCTGCCGGGATGGTAAACCGTGACGCGCTGGCCGGAAGAAGCGCTTTTCTTGACGTCGTCAAACCAGTGCAGCAACCGGACCTGGGACGCGGAGGGGCCGCCGCCCTTCCCCTCGCTCGCGTCCAGCTGGGCGGCGGGCATGGAAAAACCCTTCGCGCCGGAGGAAAAGACAGCGGCCTGGGTTTGCGGCGTCGCGATGCCGGAGATGACCAGGCCGTTGCGCTGCTGGAATCCGACCACCGCCTGATGGGTCGGGATATCGAAAGTGCCGGTTACGGACAGCGGATAACCCAGGTCGAGTAGGGCGCGCTGCATGGCGCTGACCGCGCCGCCCGAGCCGTCCCGGTTGTCGATGCGCAGCGTCCGGTAGCTCAGCGCTGGCGCGTCCGCGGCGATTGCGGCGGCGCCCATCAGCACCCCCGCGGACTGGCTCCCGAAGACACCATCCGCCGTCAAGGCGTTCTTCCGCTGGAACTCCAAGACCGCCTGGCGGGTCATTTCATCGTAGCTTCCGGTGACGCGGCAGTTGTACTTCAGTTCGACGAGCCGCCGCTGCAGCGCCTCGACCGCCTCCCCCCGGCTGCCGAGTCTCAGGGTGGCGCCAAAGACGGCGCCTGCATCCGGCGTCTGGGAAGGCGCCGCGGTGGCCTGCGGGGCCGGCGTCGGGGCCGGTGTCTGCACGGAGGGGTCGAAACGAAGGAAGGACGCCATGACGTAGCCGTCCCTTCCCTGATACTCCACCCGGCACCAGTCGGAATCCCCGCTGATGACGCGGAGCCGGGCGCCGGAGGGAATTTGCCCGACGATATTGTTCCCGGAAGCCGGCGCGCTGCGGAAGTTCAGGAAACGCCCCCGCGCCGTGCTGACAGTCGCGGTCCCTGCGGCAGGCGGCGGCTCACTGGCTGAGGCCGGCGGCGTGGCGGTGGGCGCCTGGGTTCCCGGGTGGCGCAGAAAGACATCCAGGACAAAGCCATCCCGGTTCCCGAACCGGACCTGGCTCCAGGCGCCCAGCCTGGCAAGGACCGGAACGGTCGCGCCGCCGGGAATGACCGCGAGCACGCGGGCGCCGGCAACCGCACGTTCCCTGAGGTTGAGGCTGCCGCCGTTGGGCGTTGAAACCTGCGCGGTGCCGGCCGCGCCGGCGGGAGGCCGGGCGGAGGGGGAAGGCACGTCCGCAGACGGGGCTTGCGTCGGCGCGGCGCTCGCGCCGCTTGCCAGGAAGGAGGACACGACGAAGCCCTGCCTGCCTTCGTATGCCACTTTTGTCCAGATGCCCCGCTCCTCCAGGATGAGGACCATCGCTCCGTTTGGAATCTGCAAAACGGTGTTTTGCCCGTAGGAAGCGGAGGAACGCAGGTTGAGCGAGCCCCCGTTCGCAGTGCGCACGGAAGCCGTTCCGCCGGAAGGCGGAGCCTGCGGCACGCTGGAGCCGGGAGGCGGCACGGTGGCCGCCGCGCCTGTTTCCGGCATGAACTGCGGGGCAAGGCCGTACAGCCGCCCCAGGGTAAGCCTGCCGGCTAGGCCGTCGGCCTGAAGGGATTGCTGCTGCTGGAAGGCAGTCACCGCGTTTTGGGTTATCGTCCCATACTTCCCGTCCGCAATGAGCGGGTATCCCAGGAAAGCAAGGGCGGACTGCAGGGAGCGGACGGACGGCCCCTGCGCGCCGGGACGAAGGGTTTCATAGGCTGAAACGGATACGAGGAAGCATAGCGCCACCAAACACAACAATACCGCCGCCGCGCGGCGGAACGGACTGCCCTGCCTGGTTTGAAGCATCCGGATGCTTTTCATGCGCGCAGGATATCATATTATTTCTTAATTGTAAATAGTTGTTACAAATTAATTACAATTTTAAGTCTTTGCTTAGTAGATTTGACAGTGACACGAAGTCCTCCAGGCGCAGCCGTTCGCCCCGGACGTCGGCCGGGAGGCCGGCGGACAGCATCATGGCCAGCGCCCGTTCCCTGGGGATGGAAAAGCCGGCGGCCAGGTTGTTGGCCAATGTTTTTCGGCGCATGGCGAAAGCAACACCCAGCAGCCTGAAGAATAAAGCCTCGTCCTCGACCCGGACCGGCGGCCGTTCATGAAAGGGCATCACCAGGAACGCGCCGTCCACCTTGGGCGGCGGGGTGAAGAGGCGGGCGGGCACACGGACCGCCTCCCGGGGCATCGCCCTGTACGCTGCCAGCACGGCCAGGGGGCCGTATTCCGGTGTGCCCGGCGCTGCCAGGACGCGGCCTGCCGCCTCCCGCTGAATCATCACGCTGACGCCCAGGATGGGCAGGGATTCACGGAAGAAACGATTGAGCAAGGGGGTGGTCAGGTTATAGGGCAGGTTGGCCACGACATGAAAGGGCCCGTAATTCGCCATCAGCGCGGAGAAGTCCGCTTCCATCGCGTCCGCCATGTGCAGGACGACGTTGGAAACACCGCTGAAGCGGTCCAGCAGCACCGGCTCGAGCCGGGGGTCGATTTCCAAGGTGACGACCTGCCGGCACCGTTTTGCCAGGGCAAGGGTCAAATCCCCGCGGCCCGCGCCGATTTCCAGCACCGTATCCGAAAGCCCCACGCCGGCGGCTTCGACCAGGCGATTTTGAAGCGCTTCGTCAAACAGGAAATTCTGGCCCAGGGAAACCCGGTATTCGAACCCGGGCGGCGTCCGGCTCAAAACTGCCGGCACCTGGCCAGGAAGGCCTTGGGGTCTGCCGCCGTAAATGCGGCGGTGCCCATCACCAGGCGCGTCGCGCCGGAACGCGCGACCAGGGCGCAGTTTTCGCCGTTGACGCCGCCGTCCACGCTCAAGGTGCCCGCAAAGCCCGCGGCGCGCATTTCACCGAGCTTGGGAAGCGCCTCCTGGATAAGCTTCTGCCCGCCGAAGCCGGGCTCCACCGTCATCAGCAGCACCAGGTCGCACTGGGGCAGGTAGGGAACGATGGCGGAGGTCGGGGTTCCGGGCTTGATGGAGAGGCCCGCGCGCAGACCCGCCGCCCGGATGCGCCGGAGGAGCGCGGGAAGGTCGCCTTCAATCTCCAGATGGATTGTGATTTCGTCGGACCCGGCTTTGATGAAGGCGTCCAGGTGCCTTTCCGGATTGCTGATCATCAGGTGGACGTCCCGCCTCATTTCAGGGAAGCCGCTTTTCAGCGCGCTGACAAAGGAAGGCCCGAAGGACAGGTTGGGCACAAAGTGCCCGTCCATCACGTCCAGGTGCAGCAAGTCCGCTCCCGCGTCCACAATGCGGCTGACATCCCTGTATACGAACAGGGGATCCGCGGCAAGAACCGAAGGGGCGATTTCAATCATAGCGAGTACTCCATTTCTCTTTCGTTTGGGCAAGCAGTTCCCGGTAACGCTCCACCCTGCCCGCGTCAAGCGCCCCCCGGCTGACAGCCTCCGCGACCGCGCAGCCGGGCTCCCGGTCATGCAGGCAGGGATCGAAGCGGCACTGCCCCAGGTAGGCCTCGAACTCCGGGTAATGCCGCGCAAGCTGCTGCGGCTCCAGGTCGTCAGGCGTTTCCAGCAAACTGAACCCCGGCGTGTCCAGCACCCGCAGCCCCCGTTCCTCAATCAGGGTGATGTGGCGGGTGGTCTGGCGCCCGCGCCGGATTCTGGGGCTGATGGCACCGGACGCGAGCTCCCGGCCTGTCAACCTGGAAATCAGCGTGCTCTTTCCCGCGCCAGACTGGCCGGCAAAGCAGGACAGGTGACCGGACAAGGCCTGGCTGAGCGCATCCAGCCCTTCACCCGTGGCCGCGCTGACCGCCAGCACGGGGACGCCGGCCGGCGCGTAGGCAACCCGCATTCTGGGGGCGAGCCCGGCGTCCAGTTCCTGCTTGTTGACGGCGATCAGGGGGGTGATTCCCTGGCCAAAGGCGGTTACCAGCAGCTTGTCCGCCAACAGCAAATCCGGCGCAGGCTCCGGTGCCAGGACGACAACCAGCAGGCTGACATTGGCGACCGGCGGCCGCAAACCCTGGAACGTCCTGGGCAGGATTTCCTCCAGCCACCCGTGCTCTTCCAGGCTGCCGGGCAGGAAGCACACCCGGTCGCCGACCAGGGGCGTCAAGTTCTGGCGGCGGAATTTCTTTTTGGCGCGCAGGACGTAATCCGTCCCCGCCCCGTCCCGGACGGTATACAAGCCGCCGCGCCCTTCGACAATGGTGCCTTCCCTCATCTGCGGGCGCCCGGGGAAACGCCAGGGCTGGGGGGCGGCTCGGTCACCAGGGGCACGTAGACGACCAGGTCCACCGCCGTGCCCTCCGCAACCTGCTCCCCCGCGACCGGCAGCTGGGACGCCACGCGGCCCTGCTGGCCTGGCTCGTCCACCTGCACCTCGGTGACCTTGCCCAGGCGCAGCTTGGCGCGCTCCAGGATGTCCGCCGCTTCCGTCCAGATGATTCCCCCCAGCTCCGGAACCGCGGACTGCCCGGCGGAAATCACCAGCTGCACGATGTCACCGGCATCCATCATAACATCTGGCTCCGGATTCTGCGACAGCACCGTACCCCGCGGGGCGGGGTTGATGATTTCCTCCGTGACCATCGCCTCCAGCGCGATGCGTTCCAGCACAGCGTTCGCCACCAGCACAGTCATCCCGGTCACCTCAGGCACCGGTTTGCGGGCAGGGCCGGAGGACACCGTGAGCAGGATGACGTCCCCGCGGCGGATGGGTTCGCCCACGTCGTAGTTCTGCGTAACGACGGTATCCACGGGCTCGTCGCTGCTGGTGCGCACGACCCGCGGCTGCAGGCCTTCGCGCTCAGCTTCGCGCAGCGCGCGCTCCAGCGGGTAGCCGGTCAGCAGCGGCACCCGGGTGCTGTTGACGATATCCCGGAAGATGAAGAAGGCGCCCAGCACCAGCCCGGCCAGCAGGACAACGCCCAGGGCCGCCGTCAGCAGGCGGGCGCGCAGGCCGGCTTTGCGTTTGGGTTTGCGGATCCCTGTCCTTCCGGAGGCCAGGAGGGCGCCCTCCGCAGGCTCCCCCTCCTTCTCCGGCAGCAGCGCCGCGTGCAGCGCCTGCGCCATTAAGAGGGCGGAGGCGTAGCGGTCCTTCGGGTCCTTCGCCATGGACTTGGTGACCACGGCCTCCACCGGCGCAGACACGTCGGGCGCCAGCTCCCGCACGGGATGCGGGGCGGCCTGGATGTGCTGCATGGCGACGGAGACCGGCGTCTCGCCCTCGAAGGGTACCTTGCCGGTCAGCATCTCGTAGAGCACCACGCCGACGGAATAGAGGTCCGAAGCGAAGGTTGTGGTCTCCCCGCGCGCCTGCTCCGGAGAAAAATAGTGCACCGAGCCCATGACGCTCTGTTTCCCCTCGGCGTCCGAAAGCGTGTTGGCGCCGACCATGCGCGCGATGCCGAAGTCGGACACCTTGATGTACCCCTGCCGGTCCACCAGGATGTTCTGCGGCTTGATGTCCCGGTGGATGACGCCCGCCTCGTGCGCGTGGCGGAGGGCGGACAGGATGCGCACCGCGATCTGCACCGCGGTGCCCTGCGGCAGTTTTCCGTGCTCGGCAATGATTTCCTTCAGGGTTTTCCCATCCACGAACTCGAACACCAGGTAGGGCGCGTTCGGGCTGTCCCCGATGTCCAGGAGGTTGACGATGTTGTGGTGGGACATGCGGCTGGCCGCGGTGGCTTCCCGGCGGAAGCGGTCGAGGAACTCGGGATTGGCCTGCAGCTCCTGCTTGAGGAACTTGACGGCGACCCGGTGGCCGGTCCGCAGGTCCAGGGCCCGGTAGACGGAGGCCATGCCGCCTTCGCCAATCTGGTCTTCCAGCCTATAGCGCTCCATGAGCACCGTCCCGATCATGCCGGCACCTCCAGCACGAGCAGGGTGATGTTGTCCCGGCCCCCGCCATTGAGCGCGACGGCCAGGAGGGAGTCCGCAGCCTCCTGTAGAGGCAGCGCCAGCGCGCTTAGAATCTGGTCGCTGCCCGCGTACTCCGTCAGCCCGTCCGAGCACAGCAGCCAGCGGTCCCCCGGCTGGCGGTCGGCGCGCAGCACGTCACAGGTGAGCGAAGCCTCCGTCCCCACCGCGCGGGTGACGATGTTGCGGTAGGGGTAGTTGCGCGCCATGTCCGGGGTGATGGCGCCGGAGCGCAGCAGCTCGCCGACGAGGGAATGGTCCAGGGTCATCTGGGTGAGCATCCCGTCCCGCAGGCGGTAGGCGCGGCTGTCGCCCACGTGCGCCAGCACCAGGTAATCCGGCGCCTCCCACAGGGCCGTCAGGGTGGTCCCCATGCCCGATAGGCTCAGGTCATGAAGCTGCCGTTGCCAGATGCGCGCGTTGGCGTCCATGACGGCGGCGGCCAGCGCCGCTTCCTCCGGAAGCGCCGATATGTCAATCATGCGCAGGCTTTCCACCGCCATCGCGCTGGCGACGTTGCCGCCCCTGTGCCCGCCCATGCCGTCGGCAACGGCATAGAGCGGAAACAGGCCGGGCCGCTCCAGAAAGGCGTCCTGGTTGCTGGGGCGGACCTTGCCGCAGTGCGTCCTGACAGCCGAAATCATCCGGCTCCCCCCTCTCCCCCCGGCGCCGTGGGCGTTTTCAGCCTGCGCGCGCGCAATTGCCCGCAGGCGCCCGCGACATCGTCGCCCAGCTGGCGGCGGACGGTGACCGACACGTTCAGGCGCTCCAGCTCCTCCCTGAATCTCCTGACCTCGTCCCGCTCCGCCGCGCGCAGGTCCCTTTCGGGGACGTCGTTCAAGGGAATCAGGTTGACGTGGCACTGCATGCCCCGGACGCGGGACGCCAGCTCCCTGGCGTGCGCCGGCAGCGCGTTGACCCCGTGGATGAGGGCATACTCGAACACGACGCGGCGCCCGGTCTGTTGGATATAGTATCGGCAGGCGTCCAGCAGGTCTTCCATCGGGAAGGCGCGCGCGACCGGCATGATTTGCGCGCGGATCCGGTCGTTGGGCGCGTGCAGGGAAACCGACAGGGTGACCGGCAGCCCCTCGTCCGCGAGGCGCCTCATGGGCCCGGTCAGGCCGCAGGTGGACAGGGAGATATGCCTGAGCCCCAGGTTGAACCCCTCCGGCATCGAAACCAGGCGGAGGAAGCCCGTGACTTCCTCGTAGTTGTCCAGGGGCTCGCCGCTGCCCATCAGCACGACGTTGCCGAGCCGCTCCGGTTCCAGCATGCGGTTGGCCAGATACGCCATACCGCACATCTCCCCGCGTGTCAGGTTCCTGACCCTGCCCCCAAGGGTGCTGGCGCAGAAGGCGCAGCCCATCGCGCAGCCGACCTGGGTGGACAGGCACAGGGTGACCCCGTGCGCGTAGCGCATCAGCACGCCTTCCACGCACTGGCCGTCCTGCAGGCTGAACAACAGCTTGACCGTGCCGTCGTCCCGGGACGGATGGCGCTCCAGGATGGCGGCGGGCTGCGCGACGGCGAGGGAGGGCAGCCGTTCCCGCAGGGCCGCGGGCAGGTTTCGCATCTCCCCGAAATCCCGGCCTTTGACCAGCCAGTCCATCACCTGGCGCGCGCGGAAAGCGGGCTCGCCCAGGTCTTTGAGCCAGACAGCCAGTTCCTCCGGGGTCAGGCCGGTCAGCTGCGGTCGGTCCGTCGTCATACGCGGCGCATCCTGGCGATGAAGAAACCCTCCGTGCCGTCCCGGTGGGGAAGCAGCTGCAGCCCGAAAGAGCCGGTTTCCCCGATGAAGGCCTCCGGCACGGCGGGGGGCAGGGCGTCCAGGTGAAACTCCGGGTGACGGTTCAGGAACCGCTCCACCTGAACCGCGTTCTCCCGCGGCAGCAGGCTGCAGGTGGCATACAGCAGAACGCCGCCGGGCTTGACGTACCGGCAGACCGTATCCAGCAGGCTTTCCTGCAGCGCGAGCAGGCTTTCCAGACCCTCCGGGGTCAAGCGGTACTTGACGTCGGGCTTGTTGTCCATCACACCGGTGCCCGAGCAGGGCGCGTCCAGCAGCACGGCGTCCATGGTCTGCTCGAAGCGCTCCAGGTAGACGGCGGAATCCCGTACGGCCGGCCGGATGTTGTACAGCCGCAGCCGCTGGGCCTGCGCCTGGATGAGCTCCACCCGGTGCTCGTGCACGTCCCAGGCGTGGACGCGGCCGGTGTTTTGCATCCGCTCGCCCAGATAACAGGCCTTCCCGCCCGGCGCGGCGCAGCAATCCAGCACCTGGGCGCCTGCCTTGGGGGATAAGGCCAGCACGGCCAGCATGCTGCCCTCCCCCTGGATGGAGAAGCGCCCGGCGAGGAAATCGGCGTCCAGCCCGATGTCCGACGTCCCCGTCACGCGCGCGACCCCTGGCAAAAGCCCGTCCTTCACTTGCCAGACCTTCTTTTTCAGCAGGCTGTCAAACTCCGCCTGGGTAACCAGGGTCTCGTTGCGGCGCAGGGTCACGGCATGTTCCGGGTTGCGATAGGACAGGATGGCCTCCGCCACCTCCGGCGGATACCCCTCCAGGATTTCCTCCGCCAGCCACCGGGGCAGGGAGTGGGTGACGCTGTGGTAGTTGTCGTCACCGGGCCGGGGCCAGGGCAGGGTTTCCCGGCCCCGGATGAGTGCGCGCAGCACGCCGTTGACCAGTCCCGTCAGCTCCTCCCGCCCCAGGGAGCGGGTCAAGTCCACCGCCTCGTTGACCGCGGCGAAGTCCGGGATTTTATCCATCAGCAGGATCTGGCAGGCGCTCAGCCGCAGGACGTTGAGGACGCGCGGGTCCAGCGCGGAACGGTCCTTCAGGAACTGGTCCAGCGCGAAATCGATGCGGTACAGGTTTTCGAGCGTCCGGTACACGATGGCGGCGGCCAGGCGCTTGTCCTTCTGGGTCAGGCGCATCTTGCGGAACATCTCGTCCAGCGTCAGGGACGCGTAGGCTTCGTCCGTCAGGACCCGGTTCAAGACGAGCAGGGCGACGCGGCGCGCGTCCGCGCTCAGGCTGGGCGGCGGCGGCGCCGCGGGCCGGGGAGCGGGGCGGACGGCCGGCCTCCGTTGAAACCCGGCCCCTGGCCGCGCGGCGGGATTCAAGCCGCGGGACTCCCCGGGCCTGGAAGGACGGTTAAACGGCCTTTTCGCCCCGTCCGGCACTGGGCTGGAAGGAAAGGCGCGACCATCTTTCGCAGGCCTCGTTCCGGGCTTTACGCCCCGGGGAGCGTAGGGGCGGGACGGCCGGGCGGACGGCGCGCGTCCTTGCCCGGGGAGCGCATCCGCGCGCTTGAACGCGGGTTTGTCCCGGACCGCGCCGGGCGCGTCCGTGTTTCCCTCACCTTTCGGCGCGGGGCGGCCGTACGGCCCCCGGACGGGCGGCTTCCCGGGGCTGCCGGACGGCTTGCCGGCAGGCCTGCCAAAGGAAGGGCGCGCGTACTTGCCGCGGGCGCCCTGGCCTCCGGCTACGGGTTTCCCCCACCGGGGCTTGCCACCGCCCGGCCTTGCCTCCCCGCGGGGCTTTTGCCGGTCCCGCTTGCCCGATTCGCTCATGCGTCCTCCCCTTCCGTCCCCATCCGCGCGCCTACCGGCGCGGGGTGCCCCCGCAGGAAATCCGTGTCCGGCATCGCGCGGCCGCCCGGCGCCTGCAGCAACCGCAGCCTGACCGCCCCGTCCCCCGCCCTGACGACGAGCCCATCCCGTTGGTCGGCGGCGAGGACGTCCCCGGGCGCGGCGCGGGAGCCGTCCGGCAGCGCCTGCGCGGACAGGATTTTCAGCGTTCCCCAGGGCGACGCCGAATAGGCCCCCGGCCAGGGATTGAGCCCCCGCGCCAGGTCGGCGATTTGCCCGGCGCCCTGCCGCCAGTCCACCCGGCCTGTCTCCCTGCGCAGCATCGGGAAATACGACATCTCTTCCTCATTCTGCGGCCGCCTGGGGCAGCCGCCCCCCGGCAGGCAGGACAGCGTGCGCACCAGCAGGGACGCGCCCAGAAGGGCCAGGCGGCCCGTCAGCTCCCCCGCGGTTTCCTCCGGGCCGATTCCCGTTTTTTCCTGAAGGAGGATGTCCCCCGTGTCCACGCCGCGGTCGGTGAGCATGGTGGTGACGCCGGTTACCGTCTCCCCCCGGATGATCGCCCAGTTGACAGGCGCGGGGCCCCGGTATCCGGGCAGCAGGGAGGCGTGCACGTTGACCGTTCCCAAGGGCGGGACGGCCAGCATTTCCTCCGGGAGAATCTGCCCGTAGGCCGCCGTAACGCAAACCTCCGGCTTGAGCCGCTGAAGGATGCCCGCGCCTTCCCGTCTTGCGCTGGCGGGCTGGAACACCGGGATGCCGCGCTCCAGCGCGAACGCCTTGACCGGCGGCTGCGCCATCCTTCCGCCCCGGCCTTTGGGCTTGTCCGGCTGGGTCAGGACGCCGGCGACCTCGTGCCCCGCCTCCAGCAGCGCCCGCAGGGACGCGAGCCCGTATTCCGGCGTGCCCATGAAAACGACGCGCATCAGATGTCCCTGGCCGTTTCCGCGCCCGGGGCGGGATCGTCCTCGTAGACCTCGTATTCCATCATATCCACGTACAGCACGCCGTCCAGGTGGTCCAGCTCGTGCTGGACGGCGCGGGCGAGCAGCCCCTCGGCCGGGAAGGTAAAGAACTTGCCGTCCTTGTCCTGGGCGCGGACGGTCACCTTCTCAGGGCGGGTGACGTATCCCCTGCGGCCGGGCACGCTCAGGCAGCCCTCCACCATGCCGCAGGAGCCGCTTCGCTCCGTGATTTCGGGGTTGACCATCTCGATGAGGCCCTCCCCCACGTCGATGACGACCAGTCGGCGCTTGATGCCGATCTGGGGCGCGGCCAGGCCGACGCCGTCCGCCTGGTACATTGTGTCGGCCATGTCCCGCAGAATCAGGGACAGCCGCGCGTCAAACTTCCTGATGGGGTTGCTTTTCCCCCGCAGTTCGGACGCGCCGATGGTGAAAATCCGTTTCCTGGGCATGTTTCCTCCGCTTGCCGGCCTCAGGCGAGGCTGGCGGGGTTGATTTCAAGGTGAACCCTGCAAGGCCAGGGCTCCTCGGTCAGTTGCTTCAAAAAGGCGAGGACCTCCGCGCTGTCCGGGTGCTCCAGCAGCTTGAGCAGCACCTGGGCGCGCGCCTGCCCCATCATCCGCTTGATGGGCGACTCGTCCCGCCGGTAGAACAGCACCCGCCGCTTCCAGCCCGGCCGGGCGGACAGGGCTTCGGCGACGCGGTCGTACAGCGCTGCGCTGACTTCCCCGGCCTGCTCCTCCCGCGGGGACTCGCACAGGAGACGCACCATCATGGTGAAAGGCGGGTACAGCCGCTGGCGCCTGCGGGCGAACTCCTGGTTGAAAAAGCCGCGGTAGTCCTGCCGGGCGGCTGCCTGGATGGCGAAATGCTCCGGCCGGTAGGTCTGGATGACGACCTCGCCCGGCATTTCCGCGCGCCCCGCGCGGCCGGCGACCTGGGTGAGCAGCTGGAAGGTGCGCTCCTCCGAGCGATAGTCCGGCAGGTTGAGCGAAACGTCGGCCAGCACCGCGCCCACCAGCGTCACCTGGGGGAAGTCCAGCCCCTTGGCGATCATCTGCGTGCCCACCATGATGCGGGCCGCGCCGGAGCGGAAGCGGTCAAGCAGGGCGCGGTGCGCGTCCTTGCCGGAGGTGGTGTCCAGGTCCATGCGCACGATTTCCTCGCCGGGGTACCGCTTGCGCAGCTCCTCTTCCACCTTCTGCGTGCCCGCGCCCACCGGGCGCAGATAGGAGCTGCCGCAGGAGGGGCAGACGTCCGGCATCGGGAGGACCAGCCCGCAGTAATGGCAGTGCAGCCCGCGGCCGGCCTGGTGGTAGGTGAGCTTCACGTCACACTGGCTGCAGGATAATACCTCCCCGCATTTGCGGCACATGACGCTGGGAGCATACCCGCGGCGGTTGATGAACAGCATGGCCTGCTGCCCGGCTGTCAGGCAGGCGTCCAGCTTTTCCAGCAGCAGCCGGGAAAACATCCCCCGGTTGCCCAGCCGCAGCTCCTCGCGCATGTCCACCACGCTGACCTGCGCCAGCTGGCGGCTGTTGACGCGGCTGAGCATCTCCAGCAGCATGAAATCCCCCCGCTGGGCTTTGGCGAAGGTCAGGATGCTGGGCGTCGCGCTGGCCAGCAGCAGGACACCCCCCTCGCGCCGGACGCGGGAAAGGGCCACCTCCCGCGCGTCGTAGCGGGGGTTGTTCTCCGACAGGTAGCTGGGCTCGTGCTCCTCGTCCACCACGACGAGCCCCAGGTCCGTAACCGGCGCGAAGACGGCAGAGCGCGCGCCGATGACCAGGCGGGCGGCGCCTGCGCGGATGCGGCGCCACTCGTCAAACCGCTCGCCCGCGGACAGGCGGGAGTGCAGCACCGCCGCGGCGTCTCCGAAGCGGCCACGGAACCAGGAGACCATCTGCGGCGTCAGGACGATTTCCGGCACCAGCACAATGACGTCCCGACCCAGCGCCAGGCACTCCCGCGCCGCGCGGATGTACACCTCGGTCTTCCCGGAGCCGGTGACGCCGTGAAGCAGGAAGCTGCCGCGCCCCTCGCGCACGGCCGGGAGCAGCTCGCCCAGCGCCTCGCGCTGGCCGGGCGTCAACTCGGGCTCCGGCTCTCGCACCGCAGGGTCCGCGTAGGGAGAGCGATAAACCTCCGCTTCCTCCAGCCGGACCTGCCCTGCCTCCTGCAGCGCCTTCAGCGCGGGCAGCGGATCCCGGACGAGGGCTTTGAGTTCGGCGACCGGATGCGGCAGGCCGTCCGCCAGCAGGTTGAGCAGCAACCTGCGCTTGGCGGAGCGGGTGCTGGCAGCGACGGCTTCGGGCAAATGACTGGCGGGAACAGCCAGCCTGGCCACCGTCTGCGTCCTGACTTTAACCCGGCCGGCCCGCATCTGGGCCGGATACATCAGCCTCAGCGACAGGGCGAGCGGGCAGAGGGACCGGGCGCTGATTTCCTTCGCCAGTTCGACCAGCGGAGGCAGGATGGCGGGATAATCCTCCAGCGTGCCGATTACGTCCCTGACACGGGATTCCTCGATTCCCGGCGTGTCCGTCAAATGCAAAACGACGCCTTCCAGCGTCTGCCTGCCAAAGGGAACCGTGACCCGGGTTCCGGGCGGCAGCGCCATCCCCGCGGGCACCCGGTAGGTAAAGACCCGGTCGGTGTTCGCGCTGGCGACGTCGACGATGACCTGGGCGTATCGCGGGCGCTCAGGCATCCGGCGCTTTGCCGCGAAGTCTCAGGATTTCGTCCAGCAGCGCCTCCGCGGCCTCCTGCTTGGACATCATCGGCAGTTCCTTCACCGTATCCCGGGTCAGGAGGGTCAGCTCGTTGGTGTCCGTGTCAAACCCCGCCCCGGGGCGCGTCACGTCGTTGAGCGCGATGAGGTCCAAGAACTTGCTTTCCAGTTTCCGGCGCGCGTTTTCCAACCCGTCGTGCGTTTCCGCCGCGAAGCCGACGAAGGTCTGCCCGGGTTTCTTGCTGCGCCCGGCCTCCCTCGCCACGTCCGCGGTCTGCACAAGCTCCAGCGTCAGGCCGCCGTCCCCGTTTTTCTTCAGCTTTCGCTCCGAAGCCAGGGCGGGGGCGAAATCCGCCGGCGCGGCCGCCTGGATGAGCACATCCTGCCCCGGCGCGCGGAGGGTGACCTCGCGCAGCAGGTCCGCCGTCGTGGTGACCGGCACCATCCCGGCGCCCGCCACGGCGGGCAGGTGGACCGGCCCGGTGACCAGTGTCACCTGCGCGCCCCGGGCGACGGCGGCGCGCGCGATAGCGTACCCCATCTTGCCGCTGGAGCGGTTGGTCAGGAAACGGACGGGGTCCAGCGCCTCGCGCGTGGGGCCCGCGGTCACCAGCACGCGCAGCCCCTCCATGTCCCGCCGGGCGGCCAGCAATGATAGGCAGGCGTCCACGATGTCCTGGGGCTCGCTCATGCGGCCGGCGCCTACGTCCCCGCAGGCCAGCGAGCCGCCTTCCGGCCCGACACTCCGGGCGCCGCGGGCGAGCAGGGTCTGCAGGTTCTGCTGCGTGGCGGGATGCTGCCACATGACGGTGTTCATCGCGGGCGCCAGCAGCAGCGGCGCGTCGCAGGCCAGCGCGGTCGTGGTCAGCATATCGTCCGCCAGGCCGTTGGCCAGCTTGGCCAGCACGTTGGCGGTCGCCGGGGCGACGAGCAGCACATCCGCCTTCTTGGCGAGCGAAATATGCTCCACCTCCCAGGCGTTGGGCGCCTCGAAGGTGTCCACCGCCACCGGGTTGCGCGAGAGGGTCTGGAAGGTCAGGGGGCTGACGAACTCACAGGCGCTGCGCGTCATGATGACGTAAACGCCGACACCCGCCTTCACAAGGCGGGACACGACCTCGCAGGATTTGTACGCCGCGATGCCGCCGGTGACGCCCAGGACGACCGTCCCCAAACCGTCCACGGTTACTCCTCGTCCTCCAGGTTGCGGTGAAAGGTGATCAGGCCGTGCTGGATTTCCTCAATCGCGATGGCCAGGGGCTTCTTGTCGTCCTCCTCGACCAGCGGCTGTGCGCCGTCCACCAGCTGGCGGGCGCGCTTCGCGACCATTTCGACCAGGGTGTAGGTGCTGTCCGCCTTGCTGCTGAGTGCCTGGATGCCGGGCTCGTTGATGGCCATGGTGTCAAACCTCCGGGTTCATACTTCGGGAATATAGGGATGGCAGCGGCTGGTCCGCATCCGCTCCGCGCTGATGATGCAGCAGAGCCGGGCGTAGGCCGCGTCCAGGTCGTCGTTGACCAGGGCGTACTGGTAGTTGACATAGCGGGTGATTTCGGCGCGGGCGTTGTCCAGCCGCTTTTCGATTTCCGCCTCGTCGTCGGTGTTGCGGGTGTGCAGCCGCTGGCGCAAGGAGGCGAAGGAGGGCGGAAGGATGAAGATGGACACGCAGTTTTCCATCTGCCGCATTACGTTGATGGCGCCCTGGGAATCCACATCCAGCAGCACGTCGAAGCCCTGCTCCAGCGCATCCTCCACCGGCTGGCGGGGCGTGCCGTAGCGGTGGTCGTGGACGGAGGCATACTCCAGCATGGCGTTGTCCCGGATGAGCCGGTCGAACGCGGCTTCCGAGATAAAACGGTAGTGGACGCCCTCCGTCTCGCTGTCCCGCCGCTGGCGCGTGGTCGCGCTGACGGAGAAGACGATTTGCCTGTCCTGGGCCAGCAGGCGCTCGCACAGCGTGCCCTTGCCCGTACCGGAGGGGCCGGAAATGATGATGAGCATCCCTTTCCGTTTCGGCTGCTCGACTTCGCATCGGTGGGCCGCCGTCCTGCGGCGCCGGATTTGCTCTTTCATCCCCTCACTCCACGTTTTGTATCTGCTCGCGGATTTTATCCGCCTCACCCTTGCAAACCAGGCCCAGGCGCGTTACGTCCAGGTCGGAGGACTTGGAGCAGATGGTGTTGGCCTCGCGGTTCATCTCCTGCGCCAGGAAGTCCATCTCCCGCCCTGCCGGCCCGGCGCTGTCCGCCAGGCCGCGCATGTGCGCGCAATGAGCTTTCAGCCGGTCGATTTCCTCCGTGATGTCGCAACGGTCCGCGTACAGCGCGACTTCCTGGGCCAGCCGCTGCGGATCCGCCTGCACGTCGGGCAGGGAAGCCAGCCGCTTTTGCAGCTTTTCCCGGATGAGGGCGGGCTGCTCCGCTGCGCGCCGCGCCAGCTGGCCGGCCGCGTCCTCGAGGACGTCCAGGCGCTCGCGAATAAAGAGGCGAAGCTGCTCCCCCTCCCGCTGCCTGCCGGCGTCCGCGGCCTCGCACGCGGCGTCGAGCGCCTCCAGCGCCGCATCCAGCAAGGTCTCCGCCTCCGGCGCCAGAGGCACCAGGGTCAGCACCTCCGGCAGGCTGAGCAGCGCGGAGAGCTTGAGCGTGCCTTTGACGCCCGCCGCCTGGGCGACCTGGGCCGCGGCCTGCGCGTACTCGTGCGCAAGGGGCAGGTTGGCGCTGACCAGGGCAGCCTGTGCGCCGCTGACGTCCTGGGTGAGGGCGACTTCGACCCGCCCGCGGGTGAAGCGTTCCGCCAGGCGCTTTCGCAGTGGGATTTCCAGGGAGGAAAGGGCTTTGGGAAGCCGGACGGAGAGGTCCAGGTAGCGGTGGTTGACGGTCTTGACCTCCGCCGTGATGCCGAGGCCTTCCTTGCTGGACTGCCCCCGCCCGAAACCGGTCATGCTGCGCATCCGCCGCCCTCCTTCCGCATTAAATGATTATAACACGCTTTCCGGGCGCTGAAAAGCAAAGCCGGCGTTCGCCCCCGGGGGCGCGGTGCCGGCGGGACGCACAAGAACAGGGCAGTTAGACGAATTTCCGGTTGACGCGCCCGCCCGGCAGGGATATACTGACGAAGCCGGATGACGGGGAACCATCCGCCGGCTACCGCCCGAAGAGAGAGCGCGACATGGCTGCAAGCGCGCTCGGGACCGGGAACCGGAACGGCACCACCCCCCGACGGCAGCGCGCGGCGCGCGATACAGCGCTTAAGAGCGGTTCCGGCCATCAGCCGGGGCAACGCGGGTGGAACCACGGAGCGACACATCCGTCCCGAAGAGGAGGGGTGTTTTCTTTTATTCAACAAGCGGGAGGGAACACATGGAAATCGCCGTCAAGGGAAGCAGCAAGGCGTTTGACAAGGGCGTCAGCGCGCTGGACGTTTTGAAGGAACTGGACCCGGACGCGCGCAAGAGCGCCATCGCCGCCAGGCTCAACGGCGCGCTGGTCGAGCTGATGGCGCCGATTGACCAGGGGGGCGAACTGGTCCCCGTCGGGTTTGAGGACGAGGAGGCGCGGCACCTGCTGCGGCATACCGCCAGCCACGTGATGGCCAGCGCGGTCAAGAACCTCTTCCCCAAGGCCAAGCTGGCCATCGGGCCGTCGATTGAGAACGGGTTCTACTACGACTTCGACATGGACGAGCCGTTCACGCCGGAGGACCTGTCCCGGATTGAGAAGGAAATGGCGCGCATCATCAAGAAGAACGACCGGGAGGAGCGCTTCACCCTGCCCCGCGGGGAGGCCATCGCGCTGATGGAGCAGCGGGGCGAGCCCTACAAGGTGGAGCTCATCAACGACCTGCCGGAGGACGAGGAGCTGTCCTTTTACCGGCAGGGCGACTTCGTGGACCTGTGCGCCGGCCCCCACCTGCCCTCCACCGGCAAGGTGAAGGCCTTCAAGCTGACCAGCCTGGCGGGTGCCTACTGGCGCGGGAGCGAAAAAAACAAGATGCTCCAGCGCATCTACGGCACCGCGTTCTCCAACAAGGAAGAACTGGACGCCTACCTGTTTCAGATTGAGGAGGCGAAGAAACGCGACCACCGCAAACTGGGGCGGGAGCTGGATTTATTCGATTTCCTGGACGAGGGGCCCGGGTTCGCTTTCTTCTACCCCAAGGGCATGGTGCTGCGAAACCTCCTGGAGGACTACTGGCGCCAGGTGCACCGGGAGCACGGGTACGAGGAAATCAAAACGCCCATCATGCTCTCCCGCGAACTGTGGGAGCGCTCCGGCCACTGGGACCACTACCGGGACAACATGTACACCACCAAGATCGACGAGATGGATTACGCCATCAAGCCGATGAACTGCCCAGGCGGCATCCTGACCTACAAGCGCAAGCTGTGGAGCTACCGCGAGCTGCCCACCCGGATGGGCGAGCTTGGCCTGGTGCACCGGCACGAGAAAAGCGGCACCCTGCACGGGATGATGCGCGTGCGCTGTTTCACCCAGGACGACGCCCACCTGTACATGACACCCGAGCAGGTCAAGGAGGAAATCATCGGCGTATACCGCCTGGAGGCGCTGATGTACAAGACCTTCGGGTTCGACTACAAGGTGGAGTTGTCCACGATGCCGGAGAACCACATCGGCACCGAGGAAATGTGGGAAATCGCGACGAAGGGGCTGCAGGACGCGCTGGACGAAATCGGCGCGCCCTACCGGATCAACGAGGGGGACGGCGCCTTCTACGGCCCCAAGATTGACTTCCACCTGCGCGACAGCCTGGGGCGCACCTGGCAGTGCGGCACCATCCAGCTGGACATGAACCTGCCGGAGCGCTTCGACCTGACCTATACCGGGGCGGACGGGGAAAAGCACCGGCCGGTCATGATTCACCGCACCATCCTTGGCTCCATCGAGCGGTTCATGGGCATCCTGACGGAGCATTTCGGCGGCGCCTTCCCGCTGTGGCTGGCGCCCGTGCAGGCGCGCATCCTGACCATCACCGACCGCGCGGACGGCGCGGCCAAAGCCCTGCAGCAGGCGATGGAGAAGGCGGGGCTGCGGGTGGAAAGCGACCTGAGGAACGAGAAAATCGGCTTCAAGGTGCGCGAGGCGCAGATGATGAAAATCCCCTACATGCTCGTCATCGGCGACCGGGAAGCGGAGGAGGGCACGGTGTCCGTCCGCACGCGCAAGGGCGAGACCATCAACGGCGTCGGGCATGAAGCGCTGATCCGGGCGATGCAGAAGGAAATCGAGGACAAGGCGCTGGAGCGGGACGAAAGCCTGCTGTAAATGAAAAGAGTCACGCCCCCGCTGCATGCGAGGGCGTCGGGCTGTCAAAAAACCTTACTACTGACTATGATGCAGGGGGTTTCGGGGGGCGGCAGCCCACCGATTATCATCGTGTCGTCCGGCTCTGCCGGACGCGCGGGGCGTTTTCGCGAACAGCGAAAACATACCGCAGCAATCCTCCGAATCGAAAAAGGTCCGCAGACCTTTTTCGACAGTCTGACGCCCCCGCTGCATGCGGGGGCGTTTCCTTTTGGTGGGCTTGATTCTCTATCGGACGGCAACGACAAGGGGTCAAACGGCCGCTTTGCCCGCCTCCTCCGCCGATTGCTCCGCGCGCAAGGCAGACGGCCGGAGGTCCCGGTAAAAATGGCAGGCGACCAGGTGGGAGTCCGTATCCGGCTGGAGCGCGGGCGTCTGCTCGAGGCACCGCTGTCGGGCATAGGGGCAGCGCGTATTGAAAACGCATCCGGGCGGCGGGTCGATGGGCGAGGGGATGTCGCCCTGCAGTAGTTCGTTCATCGTCTTCACATCCGGGTCCGCGATGGGGATGGCGTCAAACAAGGCCTGGGTATAGGGGTGCAGCCTGCGGGCGAACAGGTCGTCCCGCCTGGCCAATTCCACAATATGGCCCAGGTACATGACCGCGATGCGGTCGCACAGGTGCTTGACCACCAAAAGGTTGTGGGATATGAAAACGTAGGTCAGCCTGTATTTGCGCTGCAGTACCTTCATCAGGTTGAGGATCTGCGCCTGGATGGATACGTCCAGGGAGGAGACGGGCTCGTCGCAGACGATGAGCCGGGGGTTGAGCGCCAGCGCGCGCGCGACCCCGATGCGCTGGCGCTGGCCGCCGGAAAACTCATGCGGGTAGCGTCCGTACATCTCGCTCTTGAGCCCGACGTCCTGCATGATTTCAATCACGCGCTCCCGCCTGGACTTCTTGTCCCCCGTTTTATGGACGACCAGGGGCTCGCCGATGGTCTGCCCCACCTTGTAGCGGGGGTCCAGGGAGGAGAACGGGTCCTGGAAGATGATTTGCACCTGGCGCCGGAACGCCAGCTCCTCGTTGCCTTTCAGGGCGTTGATGTCCGCGCCCTCAAAGCGGATGGCGCCGGCGGTCGGCTGCAGGAGCTTGACGATCATTTTGCCCGTCGTGCTTTTCCCACAGCCCGACTCCCCGACCAGCCCCAGCGTTTCCCCCTCGTAGACCTTGAAACTGACGTCCTGGACAGCCTTGACGGTCTTGCGCTCCGCAAAGGGGCTCAAGGACCGGGCGCTGACCGGGAAATGCATGACCAGCCCTTCCGCCTCCAGCAGAACCTTTCCTTCCTTATCGCTCACCTGCCAGAACCTCCTTGTAGTTCCAACACCGCACCTGGTGGCCCGGCTGTACCTCCAGCAAAACGGGATGCTCCTGCCGGCACTGCTGCGTCGCGTAGGCGCAGCGGGATTCGAACTTGCACCCCTGCATGCGCAGGGACTGCGGCACGGTGCCGGGGATGGTGTAGAGCATCTCCACGCTGTTGACGGGGTCCGGGATGGATTTGAGCAGCCCCAGGGTATAGGGGTGCAGCGGCTGCCTGAACAGCTTGCGCACGTCCGCATACTCCACCGCCTCGCCCGCGTACATGACCATGACGTTCTGCGCGAACTGCGCGACCACGCCCAGGTCGTGGGTGATGAAAATGATGGCCGTGCCCAACTTGGTTTTCAGGTCCATCATCAGGCGCAGGATTTGTGCCTGGATGGTCACGTCCAGGGCGGTGGTCGGCTCGTCGGCGATGAGGATGTTGGGGTTGCAGGCGAGCGCCATGGCGATCATGACCCGCTGCCTCATGCCCCCCGAAAGCTGGTGCGGATAGTTCCGCAGCCGCTTTGCCGGGTTGGGCAGCCCCACCAATTCCAGCATCTCCAGCGCCTTTTCCCGCGCCTGAACCTTGTTCATCCCCTGGTGAATCTGCAGGGACTCCATGATCTGGCGCCCGACGGTGAACACGGGGTTGAGCGAGGTCATGGGCTCCTGGAAGACCATGGAGATATCGCTGCCGCGGATTTTCCGCATGGCCTTGGGCGACAGTTTCAGCAAATCCTGGCCCTTGTACAGGATTTCGCCGGAGGTGATTTTGCCCGGCGGATTGGGGATGAGCCGCAGGATGGACAGGGACGTCGCGCTTTTGCCGCAGCCGGATTCGCCCACAATGGCCAGCGTTTCCGATTCGCGCAGGGTGAAGTCCAGCCCGTCCACCGCCAGCACGTTCTCCGTGGCGGTGCGGAACTCCGTGGTCAATCCCCTGACCTCAAGGATGGTTTTCTCGCTCATAGGTTTCCTCTGAAACGGTACTGCAGCTTGGGATCCAGCGCGTCCCTGAGGCCGTCGCCGACCATGCTGAAAGACAACACGACCAGGGTGATGGTGATGCCGGGAACGATGGACGCCAGGGGGTAGGTGCGGATGACGTCCCGGGCGGAGGACAGCATCGCCCCCCACTCCGGGCTGGGCGGCTGCACCCCCAGGCCCAGGAAGGACAGGGAGGAGGCCGTCAGGATGGCGGTGCCCAGGTTCAGGGTGATGTTGACAATCATCTGGGACACGGTGTTGGGCAGGATGTGGCTGAAAATCATCCGCGCGTCGCTGGCCCCCATGGCCTTGCACGCCTGGAGGTACTCGCTTTCCCGCAGGCCGATGACCACGCCGCGGATCATGCGTGCGATGGAGGGGATGGAGAACACGGAAACCGCGATGATGGTGTTCTCGATGCCCTTGCCCAGGATGGCCACGATCATGATGGCCAGCAGCAGGCCCGGGAAGGCCAGCAGGATATCGATGAGCCTGGAAATCAGCGTGTCCACCCACCTGCCGTAATAGCCCGCCGCCAGCCCCAGCAGCACCCCGATCAGCGCACCGCTGAGCACGCCGATGAAGCTGATGGACAGGGAAACGCGGGCGCCGTAGACCATGCGGGTCAGCACGTCCCGGCCCAGGTAGTCCGTGCCCAGGGGATACTCGGAAGACGCCTGCGCGTATTTCTGTTTCGGGTTGGTCTGCAGCGGGTCGTAGCGGCACAGGAAGGGGCCGATGAGCGCGGTGAGGAAGAACACCGTCAGGATGATTGCCCCGATGAGCGAGGTTTTCCGTTTGAGGATTTTTCTCAGCGTTTCCATCCGTTCCCTCCCGCCCTACTCATATTTAATGCGGGGGTCAATCATCCCGTAGATCAGGTCGACCACGGTGTTGACCACCACGAAGGAGACCGCGAACACCAGCATCGTTCCCTGAACGACCGGGTAATCCCGCTTGAGCACCCCGTCCACCATCAGCCGGCCCAGGCCGGGGATGGTGAACACCGTCTCCACCAGCGTCGCGCCGGCCAGCAGGCCGCCAAAGCGGAGGCCCAGCACCGTCACTACCGGAATCAGCGCGTTTTTCAGCGCGTGGATATAGACGATGACGCGCTCACTGACGCCCCTGGAGCGCGAGGTGCGGATGTAGTCCTGGCTGAGCACGTCGAGCATGGAGGAGCGGGTGGTTCGCGCGACCATGCCCATCGCCTGGGTGCCCAGGGTGACGATGGGCAGGATGGCGTGCTGCCAGCTTCTCATCCCGATGGAGGGAAGCCAGCCCAGATACAGGGAGAACAGCAGCATCAGCAGCAAAGCCAGGAAAAAGGAAGGGGTGGACACCGAAAGAAGGCTGAGCACCATGATGGCGTTGTCGGTGAACTTGTTCTGCCGCACCGCGGCCACCACCCCCAGCGCGATGCCGAATAGCGCCGCCACCAGCGTGCCACCCAGCGCCAGGATGAGCGTGTTGGGGAACCTCCGGACGATTTCATACATCACCTTGTTGCCGGTGCTCATGGACGTGCCCAGGTCGCCCCGGACGACGTTGCCCAGGAAGGTGAAATACTGGACGATGAAGGGCTTGTCCAGCCCCAGCCTGGCCCGCTCGGCCGCCTTGGCGTTCTCCGGCGCCCCCATGCCCAGCATGACCTCTACCGGATCCCCCGGCACGGCGCGGATGGACAGGAAGATCACGAAGGTCAGCACAAGCAGGAGCGGAATCAGCTGCAAGAGCCGTTTGAGCAAATACTTCATGTGCGGTTCTCCCGGTTGATGGTGTCAGCGCGGTCGCGCCCCGGAAAGACCAGGGCAGGCATGGACGCCGCATGCCTGCCCCGGGCCGTCAAAGGGGATGGCGGGTTCCTGCGTCTGGTTTTACGGGTTTTATTTGGCTACCTTGATTTTGTTGAAGTAGACCACGCCGGTCACGCCCGCGCTGAAGCCCTCGACCTTGTCGGACATGACGTAGGCGTTGTAGCGGTCGTTCATCCAGACGCCCACGGGGTCGTCCAGGTAGAGGATCTGCATGGCTTCCTTGTAGATTTCCAGGCGCTTTTCCTGGTCGGTTTCCATCGCGCCGGCGTTGAGCAGCTCGTCCACCTTGGCGTTGGAATAGAAGCCGTAGTTGTTGGTGTTGGTGTTGCCCGGGTCGGTCACGTAGAGCCGGTGCAGGCCGCCGTGCGCGTCCGCGGTGCTGGGACCGGCGCCCATGATGAACATGTCATAGCCGTAGGTCTGCTTGTACTCCTCGGGGGTCAGCCCGCCAAGGGAGGCGAGGAACACGGCGCGCTCGACCACTTCGAGGTTGACGTTGATGCCCACCTCGGCCAGCTGGGACTTGACCAGCTCACCCATCTCCACGCCCTTGATGTACACGGGCGTCACCATGATGGTGATGTCAAAGCCGTCCGGGTAGCCCGCCTCGGCCATGAGGGCCTTGGCCTTCTCCTGGTCCTGCTGGATGGTGCCGAAATTGTGGTAGCCGAAGGTCTTGGGGCTCAGCGGCGCGGTGCTGGGGTCGTCGCCCGGGTAAAGGGTTTCGACGATTTCCTGGCGGTTGAGCGCGTAGCTGACCGCCTGGCGGAGCCGCGCGTCGTGCAGGATGCTCTGGTCGGAGGCGTTGAACTGCAGGAGGTGCTGGCCGATGCTCTTGATTTTGACGACCTTGATACCGTCCATTTCGCCCAGGCGCACCAAATCCTCCGCGCCGATGCCGTCGGCGATATCCACCTGGTGGGTCTCGATGGCGATGGTCCTGGAATTGGCCTCCGGGATGATCATGATGGTGAAGGACTTGGTCGCCGGCGCGCCGCCGTAGTAGTCCTCGAACGCCTCAAAGACCATCTGCTCGTCCCGGTCCCAGGCCACGACCTTGAACGGGCCGGTGCCGTTGATGGATTCGGGGGTCTTGCCGAAGTCCTCCCCATACTGCTCCAGGGTCTTGGGGTTGAGAATCTGGTGCGCGCCCATGAGGTTGGCCAGGAAGGCGCCGTAGGGGCTGGCCGTCACCAGCTCGATCGTGAAGTCGTCCACCACGTTGCAGGCGACGATGTAGCCGGCGGTCTGCTCGGTGTAGCGGGTGGGGTTCTCGGTGTCCAGCAGGCGGTCGTAGGTGGCTTTGACGCTGCTGGCATCAAAGGGGGAACCGTCGTGGAAAGTGACGCCCTGGCGCAGCTTGAACGTCCAGGTGACCTGGTCCTCCCCGACGGACCATTCCGTGGCGAGGTCGCCGACGATGTTGCCGTCCGCGTCACGGGTCAGCAGGGAGCTGTAGACCTGCTTGAGCACCTTGTCGTTGGAAACGTTCCACATGGGGTCCATGGTATCCTGGTCGTTGGCGGTGACGTAGATGAAGCTGTCCTTGTACGCGGTTTCCGCGTTGGCAAGGGGCGCTCCTGCCAGGCCGAGCAACAGTGCGCTGAAGAGGACCCAGGTCAGCAGTTTTTTCATGAGTTCACCTCCGGTCTTATTTCAATCCCCTGTTCCTTCAGGTCTCTGTTGGCCATCAGCCAGGCGAAGGCCGTGGGGTATTGATCGTGGGAAACGATGTCTTTCAGCAGAGCGACGGCTTCCTGCCGCTTTCCGCCGCTCATGCGGTGGAAGGCCAGGCCGTAGGCCTGCGTCACGTAGTCGATTTCATAGGTTCCACGCTGCCTGAGGACGGCTTCGTCGAAGAAGTCGTCTTCACCCAGCATCCCCTTGTACAGCAGCAGGCGGCGGGCATAGGAATAATCCTCGTCTTCGGGGTTCGCGGCGGCGATCTCCGCGTGGCTGAGCGCTTCCCGCGCGCCATTTTCGTCCCCCAGCCGCACGCGGGTGGTGTACAGCCAGTCCACCACCGGCACCAGGGAGTCCCCCGCCGCCCGGGCTTCCTGCAGACAGCGGGTGAAGCAGCGGTTCGCCTCCGCGTCTTCGCCGTGAACCGCGTACGCGACGCCCATGTAATACCAGGCCTCCCAGAACGAAGGCTCAAGGCGGGTGACCAGGGTAAAATCGCTGACAGCCTGCCAGAAATGGCTGGCCATGAACTTGCGCCCGCGCTGCTGGCGCAGCTGGACATGGAAGGGGTTGACGCTCAGGCCCCGGGAGAAGGCTTCCCGCGCCTCCGCAAGCCGCCCCTGCGCATGCAGGGCTAGGCCGTATTGCAGCCAACCTTCGCAATTTTGCGGTTGCGCCACCAGATTCTCGCGGATGGCTTCCGGGGTAACATCCTGCATCGCTTATCCTTCCCGCCCCGCCGACGGGGCTTCCGCGTAATCCCTGACCGCGGCGGTCAGGGTGATTTCCACCCAGGCGGACTCCTGGGAAATCCTGGCCTCCACCAGCGTACAGGCGGGCGCATGCTCCGCGGGAATCCACGACTGCCAGACCTCGCTGACCTCGGGGTACGCCGAGATGTCCTTGACGAATATCAGGGCGTTGAGCACGTGCTCCTTGTCCGAGCCGAAGCGGACCAGCAGTTCTTCCAGCCTTTGGAGGACGGCGGCGGTCTGTTCCCTGGGCGTCACGAACTCCGGTCGCGCGCCGTGGCCGGTGAAGTACAATACCCCCTGGTGAGCCACCACCCGGCTCATCCCCGGGACCGAGTCATGCCTGACGATTCCCACAGCCTTCCCTCCCGCTGAAGTTTGTGTGAACCTACCAAAGCCGAATATCCTTGTCAACGAAGAAATGCATATAAAAACATTCCAAACACAGAGGATGTAACTATATGCAATTATTTTCCCATTCCCCACCGCCCCGGAAAATCGCAGGAATCATACAAAAGAAAACCAATCTGCGGTTTGGCCAAACGCTGGCCAGCCGCATATGCGCCGGCAACCCGGAGATAAGGCGCTACAAATGCGCCGAAATATATGATATATGGCTCACCGGACGTTCCAAATCCCTTTTGTTTTCCTTTCTCCAAGCTTTGCAATCCCGGAGATATAAAACTGTATCTGAACAAAAATACCTCCTTCACGCCCCCGGAAAAGCCGGATGAACGCCCCGGGAGCGTTTGACAGCTTTATGCATACTGAATATGATTACGCAAACTTCCGCCCCAGGCAGGGACTGTCTGCGGCAAGGCGGGGAAAGAGGATTGTATGATGGATAACGCAGGCAAACCGGACGCGCAGGAAGCGCAGGTCGTGAAAACCACCTTTGGGCCCCGGCTTCTGCGCCAGGTCGCGCCGGCGGACGCGCAAGGCGCGCCGGACACCCCGCAGAACGCGGACGGATGGCTGGCAGCCGGGCACGCGCTGTCAAAAAAGACGCTGTACCGGGAAGCCATCGCGGCCTATTCGCAGGGATTGAGCCAAAATCCCTTCCACGCCCTGCTGCTTCGCTTCCGGGGCCACCGGCACCTGAGCGTCCGCTCCTTCCAGCAGGGCGCCGCCGACCTCGAACTGTCCTCCCGCCTCGACCCGGACAACTGGGACACCTGGTATCACCTGGGGTTGGCCCGTTACCTGCTGGGGGAATACCAAAAGGCGGAGCAAGCCTATGAAACCTGCCTGTCCATGACGGGAAAGACGCAGGACCCCACCCTGATGCCCGCCATCCAGTCCTGGCTGTGGCGGACGAAGGTCAAACTGGGCAAGAAGGAAGAGGCGGATATGCTCCTGCAAGGCGCCGACCCCGGTTTTGACGCCGGGGAGAACCAGTTTTACCAGAACTGCGTGCTGGCCTGCGCGGGCCTGCTCCCTCTCGAACAGCTGATGACGGAAAAGGACGGCTCGGAATCATCGCCCATCTCCATCGCCACGCAGGGTTACGGCCTGTCCATGTACTACGAGAGCGTCGGGGACGCCAAACGGGCGGAAGAGAACAACCGGAAAATCCTGGAAAAGGGGTTCTGGCCCGGTTTCGGCTACATCGCGGCGGAAGCAGACCTGCAACGGAAGGAGGCAGAATCGTGAGCGCGGTACGGGAGACCTACATGATGGACTTCACCCGGGAGGAGTACGTCGCCCGGAAGGAAAAGCTGGTCCGCCTGATGCAGGAAAGCGGGCTGGGAGGCATCCTGCTGAGCACAAAGGAAAACGTGCGGTATTTCACGGGGTTTCAATCCATCGTCTGGGATTCCAAGATATCGACCCCCGCCTTCATCGTGGCCAACAGCGAGGGCGACTGGCGGATGATTGGCTCCCAGTCCAGCGTGGGGACGATGTCCATCACCTCCTGGCTGCCTGAGGAAGAAACGCTGTTTTACCAGCGGGGGGCGGCGCCCGGCGGCAAGCCTTCCACGCTGCTGGACGCCATCTGTCAGACCGTCGAGCGCCTGGGCCTGGCGGGCAGGAAGGTAGGGATGGAGACGGGCATCGGCTTCCGCCCGCACCTGACCTTCCCGGTGCTCAAGGGGCTGCTGGGCTTCCTGGAAGACAAGGGATGCCAGGTGGAGGACGCCGCGGGGCTTCTCTGGAACATCCGTTCCATCAAATCCCCCAGGGAAATCGCGTACTTCCGGGAAGCCTGCAGGCTCAACTGCCTGCTGTACGAAAAGGCGTTCGGCAGCGTCGTCCCGGGGGTGACCTCGGAGCGCGACCTGATGCGGGTGATGGGCATGGAAGCCTTCCGGCTGGGCTGCGACAACATCCTGGACATGGGCATCCGCAGCGGCCTGGACCGTGACCCGCACACCAACTGCCCTTCCTCCGACCGGGTCATCGGCAGCCGGCACGAACGGGAGGTGCTGATGATTGACGGCGGGCCCTCGTACAAGGGATACTACTCGGATATCATCCGCACGGCCGTCATCGGGCAACCTTCAAAAAAGCAGCTGGAATATCACCAGATTGCCGTGGACGCCTGTTACACAGGGCTCGCGAAGCTCAAGCCCGGGGAGCCGCTGGCCGACGCCGTGAAGGCCGTGGACGATTTCCTGGACCAAAGGGGCATGACGCCCATCAACCGCACCCTCCACTGGATCGGGCACGGCATCGGGCTTGATTTCCATGAGTATCCCTGCCTGGAGCTGGGGACGGACGCCGTCGCCCAGCCCGGGATGTGCTTTGCCTGCGAGCCCTGCATCTGCGACGGGAACGGCATGTTCGGCATCGAGCAGAACGTCGTGATTACAAACGACGGCTATGAGCTGCTAACGCCTTTCCGGCATGACCTGGTGGTGATTTCCTGACGCCGCGATGCAGAAGCCCCGCCATTCCCCTGAGAAAGCGCAAACAAATAGGAAAAACGCCGGAAAACCGGCGTTTTTGGCACCTCCGACGGGATTCGAACCCGTGTTGCCGCCTTGAGAGGGCGGTGTCCTAGGCCACTAGACCACGGAGGCAGATGGCTGGGGAACTAGGATTTGAACCTAGACTATACGAGTCAGAGTCGCAGGTGCTGCCGTTACACCATTCCCCATCGCCCGGAGCGCAAAGGGAATTATAGCCGAGGCATTTTGCCTTGTCAAGCGAAAATTGGCTCCATGGCGCGCGAAACGCGTAGCCGCGAACAAGACCGGACTAAAAAGCCGCGAACGGGGTTCGCGGCTTGCGCTTCTTTTGATTATCCTGCGATTCAAAAGCCAGGCGGGGCGAAACAATCAAGACGCGCCAAGACGGCACGGTCAGGTCGCGCGGTCCTTGATCATCTCCTTGACCTTCATCAGGCGGGTCAGGGCGCCGCGCTCGTTTTCCTCCAGCTTCATGGTGATGAAGCGGATGGTCTCCTCGAACTGCGGAATCATCACGTATTCCAGCGCGTTCACGCGGCGGCGGGTCTTCTGGATTTCGTCCGCCAGGAGGCTGGCCGTCTTCTCGACCTCCGCCAGCTCAATGAGCCGGGGCATGACCTCCGCCATCGTGGTGATGGCGTTGTCCAGCTGCGCGGAGGTTTCCGCCATGCCGTAGGGAAGGCGCACCCGGGTCAGGCTTTCCTGGTCCATCGCGTACTCGGGCACGCGCACGGAGAGGATGCTGCGACGGCCGACCGTGATTTGCGCCTGGCGGGCGGGGTACATCAGCGCCTGGCGCAGGGCGCCGGGCTCCATGACCGCGCGGGCGAGGGCGAAGTCCTTCAGCGCCGCCTCCAGCTGCGCCTCCACCTCCCTCCGCAGGGCGTCGTTCTCCCGCACCAGGCGGATGAAGCGGCGCACGAGCTCATCCCGCTTGTCCTTGAGCAGCTTGTGCCCGCGCCTGGCGGTGACCAGCCTGCGCTTCATGGAGGTCAGCTCCATGCGCGTGGGGTTCACGCGGAGAACGGCCACCTCAGGCCTCCCCTTCCCCTGTCCCGGGCAGGAATTCATCCAGCATGTCGTCGCGGATGCGCTTGAGCTCCGTGCGCGGCAGCATCCCCAGCAGCTTCCAGCCCAAGTCCAGCGTCTGTTCGATGGAGCGGTCCGTCTGGTAGCCCTGGGAGACGTACTCCTTCTCAAAGGCGTCGGCGAAGGCGGCGTACTTCTTGTCCATGTCCGTCAGGGAAGCCTCGCCCAGGATGACCGCCAGCTCCTTGGCATCCTTGCCGCGGGAATAGGCGGCGAAGAGCTGGTTCATCGTCGCGGCATGGTCCTTGCGGGTCTTTCCCTCGCCGATGCCCTTGTCCTTCAGTCGCGAGAGGGAGGGCATCGCGTCAATCGGCGGGGTGACGCCCTTGCGGTGCAGCTCGCGGCTGAGGATAATCTGCCCTTCGGTGATGTAGCCGGTCAGGTCGGGGATGGGGTGGGTTTTATCGTCCTCGGGCATCGTCAGGATGGGAATCTGGGTGATGGAGCCCTCGCGCCCGATGATGCGGCCCGCGCGCTCGTAGATGCTGGCCAGGTCCGTGTACAGGTAGCCGGGATAACCGCGGCGCCCAGGCACTTCCTTGCGGGCGGCGGACACCTCGCGCAGGGCTTCGGCGTAGTTGGTCAGGTCGGTGAGGATGACCAGGACGTGCATGTCCTTCTCGTAGGCCAGGTACTCGGCGGCGGTCAGCGCCATGCGGGGGGTGGAGATGCGCTCCACCGCCGGGTCGTTGGCCAGGTTGATGAACAGCACCGCACGCTCGATGGCGCCGGTGCGCCGGAAGTCGGAGATGAAATAGTCCGCCTCCTCGAAGGTGATGCCGATGGCGGCGAAGACGACGGCGAACTTGCTGTCCTGGCCCAGCACCCTGGACTGGCGGGCGATCTGGGTCGCCAGCTGGGCGTGCGGCAGGCCGGAGCCGGAGAATACCGGCAGCTTCTGCCCGCGCACCAGGGTATTGAGACCGTCGATGACGGAGATGCCCGTCTGGATGAACTCGCTGGGGTAGTCCCGCGCCGTTGGGTTCAGCGGGGTGCCGTTGATGTCCATGCGCTTTTCGGGGATGACCGCGGGCCCGCCGTCCTTGGGGTTGCCCATGCCGTCGAACACGCGGCCCAGCATGTCCATGGAGACGGACAGCTCGATGCTGCGCCCCAGGAAGCGGGCGGTGCTGCTGTCCATCTGCAGGCCGTGGCTGCTTTCAAACAACTGGACCAGCGCGCTGTCGCCGCTGACCTCCAGCACCTTGCCGCGCCGGACGGCGCCGGATTGCTCCCTGATTTCGACCAGTTCATTGTAGCCCACGCCGCTGACGTGGTCCACCAGCATCAGGGGGCCCACCAGTTCGCGGATGGTGCGGTATTCCTTGAGCATCTTACAGCCCTCCCCGGTTGATCAGCGCGCCGGCCTGCTCGGCCAGCTCCGCCTCGATTTGGTCAAAGTAGGCGAGGGAATCCTCCGGCGTGTACTTCGCCCGGCCGATGCGCTCCCGCACCGGCATGCCGATGACGTCGGACAGGTTGACCCCGGCGTCCAGCGCCATCTGCCCCTTCTCGCCGTAGTCCAGGATGAGCCGCAGCATGCGGTACTGCTTCTCCAGGGAGGTGTACGTGTCGATTTCGTCGAAGGCGTTCTGGTGCAGGTAGTCCTCGCGGATGGAGCGGGCGACCTCCATGGTCAGCCGGTCCTTCCAGCCCAGGGCGTCGGTGCCCACCAGGCGGACGATTTCCTCCAGCTCGCTTTCCTCCTGCAGCACGCGCATCGTCTTCCCCCTCAATTCGTTCCATTCGGGGGAGACGTGGTCGGTGAACCACTCTCCGAGATTGTCGATGTAAAGGGAATAGGACTGCAGCCAGTCGATGGCCGGGAAATGCCGCTTGTACGCCAGCTGGGCACTCAGGCCCCAGAAGACCTTGACAATGCGCAGCGTCGCCTGGGAAACGGGTTCGGAAATATCGCCGCCGGGAGGAGACACGGCGCCGATGGCGGTAATCGCGCCGATGCGCCCGTCCCCGCCCAGGCACTTGACCATGCCGGCGCGCTCGTAGAACTCGGCGATGCGGCTGGACAGGTAGGCGGGATAGCCTTCCTCGCCGGGCATCTCCTCCAGCCGGCCGCTCATCTCGCGCAGGGCTTCCGCCCAGCGGCTGGTGGAGTCCGCCATGATGGCGACCCGGTAGCCCATGTCGCGGAAATACTCCGCGATGGTGATGCCGGTGTAGATGGACGCCTCGCGCGCGGCGACGGGCATGTCCGAGGTGTTGGCGATGAGCACGGTCCGCTTCATCAGGGTTTCCCCGGTGCGCGGGTCGTGCAGCTCCGGGAACTCCTTGAGCACGTCCGTCATCTCGTTGCCCCGCTCGCCGCAGCCGACGTAGACGATGATGTCCGCGTCCGCCCACTTGGCCAGCTGGTGCTGGACGACCGTCTTGCCCGAGCCGAAGGGGCCGGGGATGGCGGCGACGCCGCCGGAGGCGATGGGGAAGAGGGTATCGATGACCCGCTGCCCGGTGACCATGGGCGACTGGGGAAAGAGCTTTTCCGCGTAGGGGCGGCCGCGGCGGACCGGCCAGCGCTGCAGCAGCGTGACCTCGCGCTCCTGCCCGTCCTCCCCCGTAACAACGCAGACGACGTCGGTCACCCGGGCTTTGCCCGACTTGACGGACTTCACCGTTCCCCCGCAGCCCTCCGGCGCCATCACGCGGTGCTCGACCACCGGGCTTTCCTGCACCACGCCCAGGATATCCCCGCGGGACACCTTGTCGCCCGCGGCGACGCGGGGCTCGAAATCCCATTCCTTTTCACGGTCCAGGGCAGGCACGCGGATGCCGCGGGTAATCCGGTCGCCCGCCTGCTCGCGGATGAGGTTCAGGGGGCGCTGGATGCCGTCGAAAATCGCCTCGATAAGACCGGGCCCCAACTCCAGGGAGAGCGGGGCGCCGCTGGACTCCACCGGCTGCCCGGGCATCAGGCCGCTGGTTTCCTCATAGACCTGTATGGAGGCGCGGTCGCCGCGCAATTCGAGGATTTCCCCGATGAGGCCGAGTTCGCTCACGCGCACCACGTCGAACATGCGCGCGGACGCCATCCCCTCCGCCACGATCAGGGAGCCGGCGACCTTGATGATTTTGCCCTGGGCCATGCTGATTATCCCTCGTTTCTGTCTTGATGCACCAGAATGTCCGCCCCGATGGCCTTGATCACGTTGTCGCGCACGCGCTGCGCGCCGTACCCGTCGCTGCCCCGGATGCCGGGGATGGGGATGACGGCCGTGTCGGGCGTCTGCTCATATCTGGAGACGGCCTCGGGCGCCAGGCGCGCCGCGGCCTCGGTGATGAAGATGACGGGAACCCCCTCCCGGCTGAAACGGTGCAGGGCGGCGGCGACCTCGTCGGCGGTGGAGGCGGGAAGGGTCAGGGCGCCGATGGCGCGGAACGCCAGGATGACGTCCTCCTCCCCCACCGCGCCCATTTGAAGCTGTTTACCTGCCATACGCTTCACGCAACCTTTCCCGGATAAGTTCCTGCGGGAAGCCGTTGAGCTTCCCGGCCAGGATGAGGCGGACCGCGGCGGTCTCCCGCTCGTGCGCGAGCAGCCAGCCGATGAGCACGTCCACCGAGTAGGGCTGGTTGCGCAGCGGCCGGAACAAATCCAGCAGGTAGTCGTCCGCCGCCTTTTCCAGGGCGGGGATGGCCTTGGGGTCCGCCGCCGCGCGGCCGAGCGCCCCCGCGACCCGGCGCCCGTAGGCGGCAAACAGGCGCGGCAGGGTTTCCGGGCGGGAAGCCAGCTTGAGCCAGTCCTTTTCGCCCACGCTGCCGCCCGGCAGCAGGAAATCTGAAAGCTTGAGCTCCTCCTGGCCGACCGCCTGCAGGCGCAGGTAGGTCACGGCGTTTTGCAGGTCGGCCTTCGCGGAGAAATACTTCCTCGCGGCTGCGGAGCCGGACTTTTCAAGCCGGTTCCCGATGAGCCGGTACAGCGCCTGGTCCATCCTCACGTCGATTTCCATCGGGTCCGGATCGATGGCGACGCGCTTCTCCAGCGCCTCCATCGCGGTCCGGAAAGCGTCCGGCAACTGCTTGTAGCTGTGCTCGGCCACAGCGTGGCGAAGCGTATCCACCGGAATCGTGCCGCAGCGGGACAGCGCCTCCGGCTCCACGCCCAGCACGCGCGCCTTGAGCAGCGATTTCAGGTTCTGCGCGTCATGCCGCAGCAGGAAAAGGTCCGTCAGCGCCGGTTCCGGCGTGATGCTGCGAAGTTCCGCGCAGGCCTTTTCCAGCATGCCGACGCTGAGGGCCTGGACGTCGCGGCCTTCCGGCTCCGGCCAGCCCATTTCGCCCAGCAGGCGCAGCGCCTCTGCATAGTCCGGCGCCGTCAGCAGGCGCTCCAGCTGGGCCTCGCCCAGGGGCTTGCGCGTCTGGGCGCGGACCCGGCCTACCGCGTAGGCGACGCTTGGTTGCGGCATCGGTGCCTCCTCAATGGCCCGCGCCGGGAAACAGGATGCCCGCCACGGACGCTTCCATCGCCTCGCGCCGGCTTTCCAGCGCGGACTCAAAGGTGCAGTGGAGCTCGCCCGAAGCGCTCTTGAGCACGACGCCCCTGACGCCCGGTACCCGCCCGCCGGCGTCCCTCAGCCCCGCCGGCTTTCCGGCTGCCTGGAGGGCGGCGTTCGCCTTCTCCAGGAAGACCTGCCCGTAAAAACCCGCGCCGATGCCGCCCGGGGTGACCGTCTCGTCCCCGGCCGCGTTTTGCGCGATGAGCCCGATGAAGAAATCCGCGGCTTCGCCGTCGTCCAGCGCGTGCAGCCGGGAGAGCGCCACGGCAAAGGCCTCGTTCACCATGCCGCGCATCGCGGCCAGGCGGTCCTTCCGGTCCTCCAGCTGGGCCAGGCGCCGCATGCGCTCCGCCTGCTGGACGGATTCCTCCCTCGCCTTGTCCTCGGTGTCCCGCCGCATGCCGGCCACGCGCAGGTCCGCCTGCTCGTGGATGGTCATCACGCGGTCTTCCGCCTCCCGCAGCAGCTTTTGGGCCGCTTCGCGGGCGTCCTCCCGGATCCGGTCCAGGATGGGCTGCGTATCCATTCCGCTCACCTTACAGCTTGATGGCGTTGACCATCAGGAAGGAGGCCAGCAGCGACAGCACGGCGTAGGTTTCCACCATGACCGTCATGGTGATGGCCTTGCCGGACATCTCAGGGTGCTGGCCGACCATCAGCATGCCGGCGGAGGCGACGTTGGCCTGGTGGATGGCCGACAGGTAGCCCACGATGGCGACCGGCAGCACCGCGCCGATGAACGCGAAGCCCTGCATCAGCTCGACCGGTTTCATCGCCCCGCCCAGCACGCCCGTGTTGACCAGGATGATGACCCCGATGAGGAAGCCGTAGATGCCCTGGGTGCCGGGCAAAATCTGAAGAACCATGAGCTTGGAGTTGAGTTCCGGGCTTTCCGAGGAGACGCCGGCCGAAGTCTGCCCCGCCAGGCCGACGCCCTTTGCGGAGCCGACGCCCGCCAGGGTGACGGAAAAGGCGGCGGCGACGAGAGTGAGAACCTGGCCGATGCTGAGTTCCATACGAGTATCCTCCCAACAATAATTTGAAAGCGGTATCAGGCGAATCCGGCGGTCAGTCCCTTTCCGCGAGGCGGACGTAGCGGGGCGAGAACCGCAAGGGGTTGAAGGGCTTGCCTCCTTCCTGGTAGAACTTTCCGAAAAACTCGATGTACTGGAGGCGGCAGGCGTGCACATAGGCGCCCAGGATGTTGATGGCCGCGTTGAACAGGTGGGCGCCCACGAAGATGGCGGCGCCGAGGACCTTGCCGATGATGCCGCCGCCCATGATCATGCCGACCAGCTGGTTGATGACCATGCCGATGACGCCCGTCGCCAGGCCCATGCCGAAGAGGCGCATATAACTGAGCAGGTCTGAAATCCAGCTGGTCACGCCGTAGAGCGCGCCCAGTCCGGACAGCAGGCGCTTGACTGGGTTTTTCGACTTGTTGCGGCCAGCCGTCAGCAGCACAATCAGGGCGCCGGCCAGGGCCAGCCACTTCCCGACGGCTGCCGTCTGCGGAAGCGCCAGCAGGCCGAGGCCGACGACGACCATCATCCAGCTGACCTGGTCGTACAAGGCGTCCAGCGGGTTGCCGGCGCGGATATTCTGATAGATGCCCAGCCCCAAGCCCGCGAACAGGTGCAGCGCGCCGATGCCTACACACACCGCCATCACGGGCAGGGAGTTGTTGACCGGGTCAAAGACCGTGGGCCAGGGGGCGAAGCCGAACCATGTGTTGTACAGCGCGCCCCAAAGGATGGTGGACAGGCCGCCGCCGGCCAGAATCCAGAAAATCTTCCTGCCGCCCTCGGAGGGCTTCATGATTTTGACGAGGATGGGGATGAGGATGGCCATGACCAGGCCGTAGCCGGCGTCCGACACCATCATGCCGAAGAAACAGGCGAAAAACGGCATCATGACGGCCGTGGGGTCCACCGCGTCCGGGGCGGGCAGCGAGAACCCGGTGACCACCGCCTCGTAGGGGCGCACCAGCGCGTTGTTGCGCAGCAGCACCGGCGGCTCCTCCCCCTCCTCCGGATCCGTCAGGGACACCTGGGCGTCGGGAAAAGACTCGCTGACCTTCTGCGCGAGGGACTTTGAAACGTGGGCGGGCACCCAGCCGGAGAGCAGGGACGCGGAAGCCGTGTGCGCCATCCTGGCGCGGGCTTCCAGCCGCTGCTGTCGGGCGACAAGGGCTTCATAGGCCAGCCTCAGCTTCGGGAGGTTTTCCGCGAGGACGGTCAGCTCGGCGTCCACCTCCCGCGCGCCGGCTTCCAGGCCGGACAGCTCGGCGAGGGCGGCTTCGTGCTGCTGCGCCGCGGTCCCCCGCCCCGGGGGTGGCGCGGCGTGCTGGTAACCGGCGGCCCGCAGGCCGGACAGGAAATCCTCCGCCTCGGAACGATGGACAAAGGCCAGGAAATAGGCTTCGTCCCGCTCGGTATGCAGGGTGCGGACGATGGCGCTCCTACCCCGCCAGTCCTCTTCCAGCTGCGCCAGGCCCCGCGCGTTCGCGTGCCCCGTCAGCACACGGGTGGAGGCGGTATCCCTCAGCTCCTGCGCGGGTACGTCCAGGGACAGCCAGGGCAGCATCTGCTCCGCCTGCAGGCGCAGCCGCGTCTCCTGGCCGCGCAGGTCACCCGCGCGGCGCTCCAGCTGCTCGACCCGGCGCACGACGTCCATCGCGTCAGGCTGTTCCCTTTCCTCCAGGAGGGCAACCCGCGCTTCCGGGAGGGGGGCGAACATCGAACGCTTTTCCTTGTCGAAGCGGGAAAGGCGGGTAATCGCCCAGCGCAGGGAATTGAGGTCCTCCGCGACCTGGGCTTCGGTCAGCCCGGCGGCCGGCTGGAACTCTCCATCGGGCGCCTCGACCTGGGTCAGGTGCACGCAGCCGAAGCGCTGCAGCATGGAAATCAGTTTCTCCTGATCCCGCCGCATCAGCAGGATCTGGATGCGTTTCATCTCAGCGACGGCCATGAATGACCTCGGACACAATCCACTCCGCGGCTTCGGGCAGCCGGGCCCGCGCCTCTTGCGCCAGGCTTTCGATCTCCTCCCGCGCCGCCTGCCGCCCGCCGTCCAGCTCGGACTGGACGCCGGCGCGCGCCTCCTCCAGCAGGCGGTGGTAAAGGCCGCGGTTTTCCACCGCGGCGGCGCGCTCCTGCTCGGCAGCGGCGGCTTCCGCGGCTTTCACGACCTCGTTCGCACTCTGCTGCGCCTCCTGGACGGCGACGCCCGCCGCCTGTTCCTCCGCCAAAATCAACCGCATCACTTCCAAAGCCATGCGCGCACCTCTCTTCATTCCACTACCGGAGTATTATATCACGGCATGGTCATTTTACAAGCGATTCCCCGCAGTTATACGGAATACATGGCTTCCGCCCTTGCGCGTCACGGGGGGAGTTGATATAATCCCCCCGGAAATGGTTTATGGCAGACTGAAAGGATGGAAATTGAATGTTTGACTGGCTGATCAGGCTCCCCTCCGCGATTGCGGAAACCGGTGCGCCCGCCGCCGCGGCAACCGGAGCCGACCCCAACAGCGCAGGGTCCCTCTTGTCCATGTTCCTGCCGATGATTCTGATTGTCGCCGTGTTCTACTTCCTGATGATCAGGCCGCAGCGCAAGAAGGACAAGAAGGTCAAGGACATGCTGGCCAACCTGAAGCCCGGCGACCGCATCTGCACCATCGGGGGTATCTACGGCACCATCAAGAGCCTGCGGGACGACGACGTGACGCTGAACGTGGGCCGCGAGAACACCGAAATCGTGTTCGCCCGCTGGGCCATCCGCAACGTCGAGGAAGTGACGGTCGAGAACGAGGGCGAGCTGCTGACCTGAGGTCCATCGGCAGCGACACAGCGCCCTGTATTCGGGCGCTGTTTTATTGGAGGGATATATGAAACGACCGGATGGGAGGAGCCTGGACCAGCTGCGGCCCGTTGAGCTTCAGCCGGGGTTTGTCCGCACGGCGGCGGGCAGCTGCCTTGCCACCTTCGGCGGCACCCGCGTCATCGTGACCGCCTCCGTCGAGCCGGGCGTCCCGGCCTTCCTGAAAGGCAGGGGGCAGGGCTGGCTGACGGCGGAGTACGCGATGCTGCCCGCCTCCACCGGGCGGCGAAAGGCCCGGGACGGCGTAAAGCGCGACGGGCGCGGCGTCGAAATCAGCCGGCTTATCGGCCGGTCGCTGCGGCAGGCCGTCGACCTGCGCCGCCTGGGGGACCTGACCCTGACCGTCGACTGCGACGTGCTGGAAGCGGACGGCGGAACGAGAACAGCCGCGATTACCGGCGGCTTTGTGGCGCTGTGCCAGGCGGTGGACACCCTGATGAAGGACGGGCGCCTGAAGGAATCCCCGATTACAGGGCAGGTGGCCGCGGTCAGCTGCGGCATCGTGGACGGACGGGCGGCGCTGGACCTATGCTATGGGGAGGACAGCCGGGCAGACGCCGACGTGAACTTCGTGATGAACGGGGCGGGCGGCCTGATCGAAGTGCAGGGCACGGGCGAGGGCGGCTCCTTCTCTCCGGAGGCGCTCAAGGAGATGATGGACCTGGCCGCCGGGGGAATCCATCGGTTGATGGCGCGCCAGCGGGAAGCGCTGGGGGCGATGGCCGCCCATATCGCGCCGCCCCGGACCCTGGTGGCGGCCACCGCCAACGGGCACAAGCTGAAGGAACTGCGCCATTTGCTCGGGGAGCGCTTCCGCGTCATCGGCATGCGGGAAGCCGGGTTTGCGGGGGAGGTCGAGGAAGACGGGGCGACCTTCGCGGAAAACGCCGTCAAAAAGGCGGAGGCGGTCCGCGATGCGACGGGGCTGATGAGCCTCGCGGATGATTCCGGCCTGGAAGTGGCGGCGCTTCACGGCGCGCCGGGCGTAAAAAGCGCGCGCTACGCGGGCGCTCACGGCGACGACCGCGCCAACAACGACCTGCTGTTGAAAAACATGGAGGCGAATAACGATCGCGCGGCGCGGTTTGTCAGCTGCCTCGCGCTGGCCGAGCCGGGCATGGAGACGCGCGTGTTCACCGGGGTCTGCGAGGGCACGCTGACCACGGCCCCCCGGGGGAGCGGCGGGTTCGGCTACGACCCCTTGTTCGAGGCAGCCGGGGGCAGGACCTTTGCCGAGATGCCGGAGGAAGAAAAAAACAAGATCAGCCACCGCGCGCGCGCGATGGCCCTTCTACTGGAAGCGCTGCAATGAAGCTGCTGCTGTTCTCCGATTCGCACCACGGACACGGCATGCTGGTGGCGCTGCTGCGGCGGGTGAAGGAAGAGGAAGGGATTACCGCCGTCCTCTTCGCCGGGGACGGCGCGGGCGACGCGGACGCGTTCTCCGGCCTGGCTCCGGTGTATAAGGTGCGCGGAAACTGCGACCCGGGGGAGCTTTCCGTCCCCCAGGCGATGAGCCTCGCCTTCGGCCCGACCCGGGTTTTCCTGACCCACGGCAACCTGCAGCGCGTCAAGATGACCCTGGCGCTGCTGGCACGGGACGCCGCGGACGCCGGCGCCGGCGTCGCCGTGTTCGGGCATACGCACCGGCAGCGCGCTGACTACGTTTCAGGCGTGCTGTGCGTCAACCCCGGCGCGCTGGAAAAGGGCGATTACGCGCTGCTTCATTTGCAGCCGGACCAGCCGCCGCGCGCGGAGTTGCTCAGCCTGAACAGAGGTGCCGAATAAAGAACCCGAAACGCCGGGCTACAATCAAATCGCTACGCGCCGCCTGAACCCGGGGGAATCAGTCATCGGCGCCCTGTTGCCGGAGCCCCTTGGGGTAATGGTTTTTCAGCGTGCCGGCGACCGCCTTGCCCCAGCCCAGATTCCAGCCCAAATAGGACGCGGCGGAGAATCCGGTCAAGGAAGGCGGGCAGGGAACCTCTTCGCCGCGGCGGTACCGTCTCGCCATGGCTTCATCCAGCGGAACATCTGACACGGCGTCCGCCCACAGGGCCAGAGCGTGTTCCGGCTTTGGCGTCTTGCCCGACAGGTCGGCCAGGTGCAACCCCAAACGGAGGATGTTCAGCCCCAGGAAGGCTTCGTATCCCCCGGGCGCCGCGACCGCCCGACCGGCAAAGCGCGCGTTCGCCCGGACTTCCCCCTTAACCCAGCCCTCCAGCGCCCGGTTGGCCTGCGCCAGCGCTTTGTCCTCCCTGTGATGAGTGGGCGGCGGGCTATGAAGCGCCGGCGCATGGCCTTTTTTGCGCATCAGGGCCACGAAATGGCCTTCACTCCGGATCCGGTGCGGCCAAAGGCGCAGCAAGCCGTCCTGCGCGGGCGGCAGGCCGGGCAGGGCGAAAGGCTCCATGCAGAAATCCGGATGCCGGCTGAGAAAGCCCTCGATTGCGCCTTCGTTTTCCAGGCGGTTGAACGTGCAGGTGCTGTAAGCCAGCGTTCCCCCCGGGCGCAGCATCGCCGCCGCGCTGTCCAGGATGGCGGACTGCCGCCTGGCGCAGGCGAAGGGCAAATCCGCGCTCCAGTGCATCATGACGGCCGGATCCTTGCGGAACATCCCCTCCCCCGAGCAAGGCGCGTCCACCAGCACGCGGTCGAATGCCCCGGGCAGGGCCTTGGCCAATCGGGCCGGCGGCTCGCACAGGACGACGGCGTTTGTGACGCCCATGCGCTCGAGGTTGCGGCTCAACTCCTTCGCGCGGGCGGGCACGGGGTCGTTGGCCAACAGCAGCCCGCAGCCCCGCATCCGGTCCGCGATCTGGGCCGCCTTTCCGCCCGGGGCGGCGCACAGATCCAGCACGCGCTCGCCCGGCAGCGGCGCGAGCGCCGGGACGGACGCCATCGCGCTGGGCTCCTGCAGGTAAAAGGCGCCCGCCCAATGCAAGGGGTGCGCGCCGAATGAACCTTCTTCCTGAAGGTACCAGGCGCCTTCCGCCCAGCGGACCGGCTCCTCCAGCCCGGGCAGCGGCGGAGCGGCCTTCCGCGCGGAAAAACGCAGGCCGCGGCGCGGGGATTCGCGCAACGCGGCCAGGAAATCCGGGAGTTCGCCGCCCAGAAGCGGCGCGATGAGTTCAGGGAATCCCTGCGGGAGACCGGTCTCGGGCCCGCTCATTCCGGCGGCAGGTCCCGGGGCTGTTCGTTGCTTTGGGGTGCATGCCGGTAATTGTAACTCTGCGGGTAGTACGGCTTGTGGAAGGCCTCTTCCTGGGGAATCGGCGGCGGGAGGGCGTCCAGCGGCTCCAGGGCGCCCTCCTGGTCGAACAGGGTTTCTTTCAGGCTGCGGAACAGCCCGGGCTGCCGGCTTCTGCGGGAGCCCGCGCGGCGGCGGCGCTCCGGATACGCCGGTTCCTGCCCCGGCGTCATGGCGTCCGGCTCCATGCCCTCCATCATCCCATCCTGCCCGTATGCCTGCCATTCCGGCGCGGCATAAGGCGCCTGCCCGCCCGGAATGGGCGGCGGCTCCTCCTGCCTGTACTGCTCCCAGGGCAGCATCGGCGTGAACGCGGGGGCGTTTGGCGGCGTCTGGGGTGACCATTGCGCCTGGAAAGCGCCGGGGTCCGCGTAATCCGCAGGCTGGGGCGCCTGCGGCCCGAAATCAAAGTGGATCGGCTCGTCCTGCCCATAAGCGCCGTACGCCGCAGCGTCCTGGTATTCGGGAAGGTCCAGCGGGGAATGGTCCAGGTCCTCCATGTAATCGCGGGTGACGGCCAGCCGCCTGCGCGCGTCCCGGCGGCGGAACCAGTCCCGCCAGATGAGGTAGGGGCGCCAGCGGATGAGCCAGACGGCGAAATCCATGACGGTGCCGAACACCAGGATGAGCAGGATGATGGGCAGCCAGAAACGCCGGATAAACCCGGAAACGCCGGCCGAGGGATCCGTTACCAAATCCCACAGGCTGTTAAACAGCGCGCGCGTCCAACCCAGCAGCAGCGCGAACAGGCGGTCGGCGAGGACGTTCACGGGTTCCCGCCGGACAGCGGCGGCGCAGGCTCGATTTCGACCGACACGTAAACGGCGTTGTCGCTCAGGTGGATGACCCCATTGGGTTTGTCGACCCGCAACGCGCGGATGACGGTGTCCCGGCGGTCGCTGACGTCAATGTCGGACAGCAGGTTCAGCATCCGGATTCCGTCGATGTCCGCCTGCTCGCCCGCCACGACCAGGTAGGCGGGGTCCGCCGTGACGGCCACGACGGCAAAGCCTTCCGCCGCCTCCCCCCGAACGACGCCGGTCAGGTTGACCGGGACGGATTTAGTCGGGTAGACGCGCTGCTCGACCAGGAGGGTATCCAGCAGGACGTTCTCGCTGGTCACACTGACAAGGTCGCTGGAAATCTCTTCCCCGTCCCGCGTCACCAGGCGGAAGGGCACCGCGGAGTACACGATGCCGGCCTCGCCGTCGACCGATTGCTGGTTATAGGCGGCCGTGACCTGGGCGACCCGCTCCACCAGAGAGCGGGGCCCGGAAATGACCACGTTGCCGGGGTCCACGCTGGGCGGCGCCGCGTAAAAACCGTCCCTGAGGCTGCCGAAGGTCTCCAGGCTGACGGGGACGCGCCGCCTGGTTACATATTCCTCGACATAGACGGTAATCGCTTCCTCAGACATCCAGGTGACGGTGCCGTAGATGTTGGAGGCGCTGGTCAAAATCGGCAGCTTCTGTTCCCCCGGCGCGCTGATGCGGCCCGCGTCGACACGGACGCTGTAGTTGGTGGCCGCGGCGCCTTCATACACCCGCTGCGGCACCTCCGCCTTGATGCGGATGGGCGCCAGGTCCAGGCCCCTGGTAATGACCAGGCCGTTGCGCTGCAGGGTTTCCGTGCCGGTGATGGCGACCTGGACGTCGGTGAAAGTTTTCTCCCGCGTCAGCGTCGCGTCCTCGCTGATGAGCCCGCCCCAGATGATGAGGGCGACCGCGAGGCTGACCAGCTTGAGCTTCCAGTTGGACTTGATGAAGCTCAGCGCGCCGCGCGCCACCTCCCGGAGGGCGCGCTTCTGGGGCTCGTGCTTTTGGGGCTTATCGCTCATTCCCGCGCTCCCTTCCGACCAAAGGCGTCCCGGATCATGCCGGCCGCCTTCTTGAACGTCATTTTATCGTGCTTGTACATGCCACTGAGAACGCGGTTGAGGGCCTCCGCGTCCAGGTGGCGCGTGAGCCGGCCCGCCTGGGCCATGGAGATGATGCCGGTTTCCTCCGAGACGATCAGGACGATGGCATCCGTCCCTTCCGTCACACCCAGGCCGGCGCGGTGGCGGGTGCCCAGTTCCCGGCCCAGGGAGCTGTTGTCGCTGAGGGTCAGCACGCAGCCGGCCGCCACGATGCGGTCGTCCCGGATGATGACCGCGCCGTCGTGCAGGGGGGTATTGGGCTCGAAAATGTTGGAAATCAATGGCCCCGAAATCTTGGAATCGATCGGGGTGCCCGTGTCCACGAAATCGCGCAGGCCGGTGCGCTGCTCAAACACGATGAGCGCGCCGACGCGGCGGCGGGACAGGCTCAGCACCGCCTGGCTGACCTCGAAGACAATGCGGCTGCCCTCGTCCAGGTTTTCGGACAGGTGGCCGAAGCGCGCCCCGCGCCCAATCTGTTCCAGAGCGCGGCGCAGCTCCGGCTGGAACAGGATGAGCAGCACGATGGCGCCGTTGCTCACGACGTTCATGATGAGCCAGTTGAGGGCCTTGAGCCCCAGGAAGCCGGACAGCCAGTTGATGAAGATGAGCAGCAGGAAGCCCCGGAATACCTGGCCGGCGCGGGTCTGGCGGGTGAGTTGGAAAACCTTGTACAGCAGCAGGGCAATGATGAGGATGTCGATGACGTCCTTGAACTGGACGCGGTTGAAGAGATTCCAGAAAAAGGACTCGATGCTGCTGATGATGGTTTTCACCGGGCCTTCTTCCTTTCTCCATATTTCCGTGGACTTAAGTATACAACAAACGCGCCGGCATTGGTACCCTCGGCGCGGAAATGATTACAAATTATTAACAACTTATGACGCCCGCCCGCCATGCCGGTCGAGGCGGCGGCAAATGGAAAAACCCCGCCAAGCAAGGCGGGGTTTCAGCGCGTCGTTTACTGTGCGACGGCTTCTTCCGCCGGGCGGACGCTGACCTTCTTGCGCGCCTTGCCCATGTGCTCGAAACGCACCAGGCCGTCGGTCAGGGCGAAGAGGGTGTCGTCCTTGCCCTTGCCCACGTTGTCACCGGGATGGATTTTGGTGCCGCGCTGGCGCACGAGGATGTTGCCGGCGAGCACGAACTGGCCGTCCGCGCGCTTCGCGCCCAGGCGTTTGCTGGCACTGTCGCGGCCGTTTCGGGAAGAACCGACGCCCTTTTTGGAGGCGAACAATTGCAGGTTGAGTTTCAGCATGGGGGCTTCCTCCGTTTCTTCATGGCGCCTGCGTCAGCAGGCGGACGTGTTCGGGATGGGCTTGCTCCAGGTCCTGCGCGCCCTGGCGGAAAGTCTTCAGGACGGCCAGGGCATCCGGGTTCAGCTGCCTTTGCTCCAGGGTAACCCTGAGGTATCCGTCCCTTTGGGTGACTTGCGGCTCCTGCCCCGCGACGGTTTCCAGCGAGTTGGCGCAGGCGGTGGCCAGCAGGGAGAGCGCGGCGCAGACCAGGTCGTTTCCTTGGGTTCCGGCGCCCGCGTGGCCGGAGACCTCGTATCCCGCCAGCTGGCCCGTGGAGGCGTAAAGCAGGCGGACGGTGGTCATCTCAGGCCGTGATGGCGGTGATTTCCACCTGGGTAAACGGCTGGCGATGACCCTGCTTGCGGCGGTAGTTTTTCTTGGCCTTGTACTTGAAGACCACGATTTTCTTGCCTTTTCCGTGCCGGACAACCTTGCCCTTGACGCTGGCGCCCTCCACTTCGGGGGTTCCCATCGTCACGGTGTCCCCGCCCAGCATGAGCACCGGGAAGGTGACCTCGCTGTCGGGCTCCAGGTCCAGTTTCTCCACGTAGATGGTGTCTCCCTCGGAGACGCGGTACTGTTTGCCGCCGGTCGCAATGATTGCGTACACTCGCAGCACCTCCGTTCGTTTACTCGCCGGGCGAAAAGGCTGTCAGCCCGGGGCAGCGCTACGCGCGTTTGAAAGCCCCTCCCGAGCGGCCGGAGGTCAATATATCACAGACGGAAGCCCGCGGTCAACCGGGAATTTCCGGGCGACTTCCGAATTATGAAACGCTTTTCAGCGGAGGCTTGACAGGGCCGTTCCCCCGTGGTATCTTTTGCGCGGCTTGAAAAGCCGGTGCCAGAGACAGCAGGCAGCGCGAGAGCGCGTAATGGCGAAAGCCGCCCGCCGAGGCGCGAGAGCATGACACGTATGCCCTTGTGCCGTTTGCACGAGGGTTTTTCAAATGATTAGCCGGAAAGCGGGTGAACAAACAAAACATGGAGCAGAAGGTCAACAAGAACCTGGAAGCCAAGATGCAGAAGGTGTCCGAAATCGCCAGCCGCCTGGAGAAATCCAAGAGCATGGTGATGGTGGATTTCAAGGGCATCACGGTGGAGGAGATTACCGCCCTGCGCGTCAAGTTCCGCGAGGCGGGCGTCGACTACGTGGTGTTGAAGAACTCCCTGATGCACCGCGCGCTCAACGAGCACGGCATCAAGGGGCTCGACGACCTGCTCGTCGGGCCGTCCGCCTTCGCCTTCGGGATGAAGGACGAGGTATCGCCCGCGAAAATCATCAGCGAGTTCATCGAGCAGAGCAAGTCCGAGAAAATGACCATCAAGGCTGGCCTGGTGGAAGGCAAGGTGGTGGATTCCAAGGCTGTCATGGCCCTGGCCAAGCTGCCGCCCAAGGAAGTGCTCATCGCGAAGATGATGGGCAGCCTCAACGCCCCGGTCACCAACTTCGTCGGCGTGCTCAGCGCGACGCTGCGCTCCCTGGTCTACGCGGTGGACGCGGTCCGCAAGCAGAAGGAAGCCGCGGAAGCCTGAACCCAAACCTGGAAACCATACAAATTTTTTGGAGGAAAACCCATGAAACGCGAAGAAATCCTGTCCGCTATCGAGTCGATGACCGTGCTGGAGCTGGCTGAGCTGGTCAAGGAGCTGGAAGAGAAGTTCGGCGTGTCCGCCGCCGCCCCCGTCGCCGCCGCCGCCCCCGCCGCCGCGGCCGCCGCCGCCCCCGTGGAAGAGAAGACCGAGTTCGACGTCGTGCTCACCAACGCCGGCGCCGAGAAGATCAAGGTCATCAAGGTCGTGCGCGAAGTCGTCAGCGGCCTGGGCCTGAAGGAAGCCAAGGAGTTCGTCGAGTCCGCCCCCAAGACCATCAAGGAAGGCCTGCCCAAGGCCGAAGCCGAGAAGATCAAGAAGCAGTTCGAGGAAGTCGGCGCGACCGTCGAAATCAAGTAATCCGAGAAAACCCCAGAACCGCGGGCAGCCGCCCGCGGTTTTTGATTTCCGGGTCAAGTACAAAAGAAAACCAGCATTCCGCGCCTCCGCCCCGGCATTTTATACCGTTTCCGGCGGAAACAGGGCGTGAAGCGGCGGGCCGAACTTGCGCGGCGCCGCCAGTCGATGACATAATGAGGAAAGTTCTTCAGGGAGGCGGAAATCATGTCAAACGGCAAGCCGCGCGTCGTGGTCAAGGTGGGTACGTCCACCCTGGCCTACCCTTCCGGCGGCATCAATTTCCGCGAGATGGACGCGCTGACCCGCGTGCTGGCGGACATGATGAATATGGGATTGCAGGTCGTGCTGGTGACCAGCGGGGCCATCGGCGTGGGCATGGGCAAACTGGGTTTGACCGAGCGGCCCCGCGACACGCCGGGCAAGCAGGCCGCGGCGACCGTCGGGCAGTGCGAACTGATGTACCTGTACGACAAGATGTTCTCGGAATACGGCTGCACCGTGGGGCAGCTGCTCATCACCAAGGGCGACGTGGAGGACCCGGAGCGGCACAAAAACCTGGTCAGCGTGTTCGAGCGTCTGTTTTCCTACAACGCGCTGCCCATCGTCAACGAGAACGACGCGGTGGCGGTGGAGGAAATCGTCTACGGGGACAACGACAACCTGTCCGCCATTGTGGCGCAGCTGGTGCGGGCGCAGAAGCTGATTATCCTCACGGACACGGACGGGCTTTACGACAGCAACCCGAAACTGAACCCGGGCGCGACACTGATTCCTTTGGTGGAAGAAATGACCCCGGACATCCTGGCATTGGCCCAGAAGTCCGGCTCGGACCTGGGAACCGGCGGGATGGTCACCAAGCTGCAGGCGGCGCGCCTCGCGACGAAAGCCGGCATCGACACCTACGTCATCAACGCCCGCCCGGTCGACAACCTGTACAGGCTGCTGGACGGGGAAAGCGTCGGCACCTGGTTTAGGGGGGGCAAGCCATGACAGTCAGGGAAATGGGGGCCCGCGCGAGAGAGGCCGCCGTAAGGCTTTCGCAAAGCGCGGACGCCCTGCGCGCGCAGGCGCTGGGAAGGATGGCGGACGCGCTGGTCGAATCCCGGGAGGCCCTGCTGCGGGAAAACCGGGCGGACCTCGCCGCGGGGAAAGACGCGGGGCTGGGAGAGGCGATGATGGACCGCCTGCGGCTGACGCCGGAGCGGATTTCGGGCATGGCGAAAGGGCTGCGGGAAATCGCGGCGCTGCCCGACCCGCTGGGAATCACGCTGTGGGAAACCCGCCGGCCCAACGGGCTGAGCATCCGGCGCGTGAGCGTGCCGCTTGGCGTGATTGCCATCATTTTCGAGGCGCGGCCCAACGTGACGGCGGATTCCTCCGGGCTGTGCGTGCGCTCCGGCAACGCCTGCATCCTGCGGGGAGGCAAGGAAGCCATCAGGAGCAACCTGCATATCGCCCGGGTGCTGCGCGGCGCGCTGAAGGACAGCGGGCTTCCGGAGGACGCGGTGCAGCTGGTGGAAGACACCACGCGGCAGTCCGCGGAAGAGCTGATGCGGCTGACGGACGCCGTGGACCTGCTCATTCCCCGCGGCGGGAAGGGGCTCATCGATTCCGTGGTGGAAAACGCGCGGGTACCAGTGTTGAAAACCGGCGACGGCGTCTGCCATATCTACGTCGACAAGGCCGCCGGGCCTGACATGGCGGCCCGCGTCGTCCACAACGCCAAGACCTCGCGGCCCGCGGTTTGCAACGCCTGCGAGTGCGTGCTGGTACACAGGGACATCGCGCAGAAGGCATTGCCGCCCATCATGGAAAAACTGCGGGACGGCGGAGTGGTCGTCCACGGGGACGAGCGCGCCCGGGCAATCGCGCCGGACTGCGTGCCGGCCACGGAGGCGGACTGGGGGCGCGAGTACCTGGGGCTGGAGATGGCCTGCAAGGTCGTGGACAGCCTGGACGAAGCCCTCAACCATATCCGCAGGTACGGCACCGGACACAGCGAGGCCATCATCACGTCCGACAGCCGGGCGGCGGAGCGGTTCCTTTCGGAGGTCGACGCGGCGGCCGTCTACCACAACGCCTCCACGCGCTTCACCGACGGGGGCGAGTTCGGGTTCGGCGCGGAAATCGGCATTTCCACCCAGAAGCTGCACGCGCGGGGGCCTGCGGGCCTGCGCGAGCTGACGGGGTACAAATACGTCATCGTCGGGGAGGGGCAGATCCGGTGAAAAAGGGCAGTATCGGTTTTATCGGGCTAGGGAACATGGCCGGCGCCATCATCACGGGGCTGCGCCTGAGCGAGGCCTACCGGGACACCGTCATCCACGGGACAGACCACAACGCCTCCAAGCGGGAGGATTACCGGTCCCGCTGCAACGTGGCCGTTCTGCCGGATGCCGGTTCCGTCGCAAAGGAAAGCGAACTGCTGGTGCTGGCCATCAAGCCGCAGGGGCTGGACGCGCTGCTGGCGGAAATCGGGAAGGATATCGGGGAAAGAAAGCTGGTCGTATCGCTGGCGGCCGGCAAGCGCCTGTCCTTTTACGAGCAGCGGCTGGGCCGCCGGATACCCCTGGTGACCGCCATCCCCAACGTCAACGCGAAAATCGGCCTGTCCTCGACCGCGCTGTGCAAAAACGACGCGGTCACCCCCGAACAGATGAAGAAAGCGGTCGCCCTGTTTGAGGCGGTGGGCGGCGTCGCCGTCCTTCCGGAGGACAAGCTGGCCGCCTACTCCGCCATTTCCGGCGCAGGGCCGGCCTTCGCCTATCTGTTCGCCGACGCGCTGGCGAGCGCCGGGCTCAAGGCGGGGCTCGCCCGCAGGGACGCGCTGCAGGCGGCCTGTGAAATGCTGGAGGGCAGCGCAAGGATGATCCTCGAAAGCGGGGAGCACCCGCGCGCCCTGGCCGACCAAGTGACCTCGCCTGGCGGCACCACGATTGAGGGGATGCACACGCTCGCGAAACTGGGGTTCGAGCACGCGGTGCACGAGGCGGTACAGGCCGTCATCCGGAAAAACCAGTGGCTGGCGGAACAGGCGCAGGTGGAGAAAGCAGAGTAATCGCCTGGTTCCAAAACGTTTGCCAGGTTGAATTTGAACGAACGGAAGGCCCATCCAAGGCTTTTGCATGTCGAAAAAGGCCCATGGGCCTTTTTTGATTCGGGGGATTGGCGCGGAGGGTTTCCGCTGATTGCGAGAGCGCCCCGGGCCCTGCAAAGCCGGGCAGCATGACGTCTCCCGGCAGGCTGCCGCCTCTACTCTGACCGCAGCGCCTCCACGGGGTGCTTGCGCGCAGCGACGCGGGAAGGGATGAAACCTGCCATCAGGGACAGCAGCGCGCTGATGCCCACCAGCGCGATGGCGCCAATCACGGGCAGGACGGCGTTGACCCCGGCGTTGTCCGTCAGGCGGTGGATGACGGCGTTGATGGGCAGGGTCAAAAGGGCGGAGACCGCGATGCCCAGGATGCCGGCGGCCAGGCCGATGATGAAGGCCTCGGCGGTGAACACGCGGCCCACGTCCTTCCGGGATGCGCCTAGGGCGCGCAGGATGCCGATTTCCTGGATGCGCTCCAGCACGGAGATGTAGGTGATGATGCCGATCATGATGGAGGAAACCACCAGGGAAACGGCGACGAAGGCGATGAGGACGTAGGAAATCACGTTGACGATGGTGGTGACGGAACTGATCATCATGGCGACGTAGTCGGTATAGACGATTTTCCCGCCTTCCCCCGCCCCGGCGTTGTACTCCTCCAGCAGCTCCGACACCTTCTCCTTGTCCCCGAAGGAATCGGTATACAGCGCGATGGAGGAGGGCTGCGCCAGATCCGTCACGCCAAGGCCGTCAAGCGCGGTTTCCAGGCTGCCCGCCATGGGCGCAACCAACGCGTCGTACACCCGGGCCAGCTGGGCGTCCCCGGCGGAGGAAAGGAAGGCGTCCAGCAGTCCCGCGGTCTGGGACGCCCCCGTCGCGCCCAGCGCTTCCAGCGACCATTGCGGTGCCTGGCTCCAGGGATCGCCCGGCGCCGATTTGTCCGTTTCCTCCAAGCCGCCCGTGCCGGCAAAGGAACGCAGCAGCGCGGAAAAGGCGGAGCCGGACATCCCTTCCGGCTGGGCGGCGCCGCCCGGTTCCTTATCGGAACCGGGGAGCATGCCGGGAAGCAGCCGCAGGGCGCGGCGGGCGAAGTCCGTCTTTTCTTCCTCGTCCAAGCGCGCCACATACCCTTGGACCAGGCCCGCCTTCTGCGCGTCATCCCCTGCCTGGAAGGGCAGGCCGTTGACGACGTTGGCATCCGGGCTTTGCCGCTGCGCGATGACCGCCGGGCTGTCCTGTGCGCGCCGGATGGCCTTGTCAGCCAACGCGCGGGTGTATCCCAGGCCGGAGGGAACAAAGCCGCCGTCGTCCTTCGCGCGCGCGATGCCGGAGACGGCGACGCGCGGCGCGTCCGCAATCAGCAGCCTCAGGGCGGTTTCGTCCCCCCGGACGTCGCCGTACAGCCCCTGCGCATCCCGGGCGAAATAGTCACTGTAGGTCAAGAGGGAAAACGGCCTGCCGAGCAGGTCTTCGAACTCCCATCGCCTTTGCCCGGCCTCCGGCGCCGCAGGCTCGACCCGCATGAAGGCGCGCAGCTCGGACTGCGGGAGCAGGCCCAGGTTGAAGAGGGCCAAGTCCGGCAGCTCGTTGTCTTTGTCCAGCACCAGCATGACCTCCTCCGCGGAGCCCGGCCAGGAGCCGGCCAGCAGCTCGTAGCGGTCCAGGGCGCTCTCCCCCACAAGGCCGTCTGCGGAAGAGGGGTTCAGCTCGAACATCACGCTGTCGGAAAAGGGCAACATGGCCGAGAAGGCCTCCGGCATGCCGGGCCCGCCGGTACCGGCCGCGTTGACCAGCTCGCCCTCCGGATCGGTCGCGTACAGGTCGAACCGGGGCTCGTACTCATAGCGCACTTCGGACAGGTAGGGCGAAAGCAGGTTGCCCACACCCTCCAGGTAGCTCTTGAACGCCTTCAGGTCGTTTTTCACGTAACCGGCACTGTAGCCGCTCATGGCGCCCAGCATGCGGTTGTCCGGGTATACCGCGTCCAGGGGATGCTGCCGCTCCCCCGGCCCCGATTCCCGGAAGGCCTCCATCATGCCGTCCATTTCCACCGCCTCGGACTGGATAACGATGGGATAGGAGGCCATGGTGTCCCGCTGGATGTCGGCGATGTAGCGGTTGACCCCGGTGGAGAGCGCCAGAATCAGCGCGATGCCGATGATGCCGATGGAGCCGGCGAAGGCGGTGATGAGCGTCCGGCCGCGCTTGGTCAGCAGGTTGTTGAGCGATAAGGACAGCGCGGTCGAAAACCCCATGGAGGTCCTGCCCGTCCGGACGGACGGCTCTTGCTTAGGCTTTTCAGGCGCCGGCGCGGAGTCGCCGGCGACCTTGCCGTCCCGGAGACGGATGATGCGGGTGGCATACTGCTCTGCCAGCTCCCGGTTGTGGGTCACCATGATGACCAGGCGGTCCTTCGCAAGGTTTTTTAGGACGTCCAGCACCTGCACGCTGGTCTGGGTGTCCAGGGCGCCGGTCGGCTCGTCCAGCAGCAGGATGTCCGGGTCGTTGACCAGGGCGCGCGCG
>Ga0209613_1000345_pt1 | contig 56827 bp, 54 predicted proteins | sample BioC13SIPDNA_2_FD_185747 | JGI IMG/M metagenome (GOLD analysis project Ga0209613, IMG submission 185747) | Anaerobic biogas reactor microbial communites from Washington, USA - Biogas_R2_A C13 SIP DNA (SPAdes) (version 2) | ecosystem: Engineered > Bioreactor > Anaerobic > Unclassified | place...
AACCGGCATCTCAGGATTAAATAGAGCAGATCATTTAAGATTTACATTATCTGGAGTGTATAAATAATGGAAGTAGATGCAGCAAGTACATTTTTAGAATGGGTTTATTATATTTTACTAACTTACTGGCCCCTTTTTCTTAGAGGGGCCGGTATCACTTTGCTTATTTCCCTGACCGGCACTATTGTCGGTTTCGGTCTGGGAATTATTATCGGAGTGATTCGCACCATCCCCATAGATCAAAACTTTAATTTTTTAAAAAAAGCTTTCTTGAAGCTGATCAATTTTATCTTGCTATGTTATATAGAAGTATTTCGCGGAACCCCTATGATGGTACAGGCAATGGTTATTTTCTATGGTGCAGCCATGGTTTATAATATACACTTGTCCCCTATTTATGCGGGCATTTTTATCGTATCCATCAATACCGGTGCCTATATGGCCGAGATCGTCCGCGGCGGAATCATATCCATCGATAAAGGTCAGTTCGAAGCTGCACATTCAATAGGCATGACCCATTCCCAAACCATGTTCAGCATCGTTCTGCCACAGGCAATTCGTAATATATTGCCTGCTTTGAGTAATGAATTTGTCATCAATATCAAAGATACTTCCGTTTTAAGTGTCATATCGGTTTCGGAATTGTTTTTTATTTCGAAGTCGGCAGCGGGAGCCAATTACCGCTTCTTCGAAGTTTTCCTCATCACCTGTATCGTTTATTTTATCATGACCTTTACCGTTACCCGTATTTTAAGATATTTTGAAATATTGCTGGAAGGTCCTTCGGTTTATACGATCCATGGTTCACAAACAGTACCGGAAGCTGAAATACGCATTACCAACAGGGAGAGGCAATAATGGATAAGATCATAGAAGTACGTCATCTGAAAAAAGTATTCGGTGAAAATGAAGTATTGACTGATATCAATTTTTCTGTCAGCAAAGGCGAGGTCGTATGTATCATCGGCGCCAGCGGTTCCGGCAAGTCAACGCTGTTAAGGTGCTTGAATCTTTTGGAACTGGCAACCGACGGTCAGATATTATTTCATGGCCAGGATATTATGCAGCATGATATGTCAAATGCTGTTTACAGAGCCAAAATGGGCATGGTGTTCCAGCAGTTCAATTTGTTTAGCAATCTAACGGTTTTGGAGAATTGTGTGATTGGCCAGATAAAGGTATTAAAACGAAAAAAAGAGGAAGCTCGTAAAAAGGCCATGGTATACCTGGAGATGGTAGGAATGGCCCAATTCATTGATGCCAAACCTCATCAAATATCAGGGGGACAAAAGCAGCGCGTAGCTATCGCCCGGGCTCTTTCTATGGAACCGGAAGCATTGTTATTCGATGAGCCTACCAGTGCACTGGATCCGGAAATGGTTGGCGAAGTTTTAAAGGTTATGAAAGACCTGGCTAAAAGTGGACTTACCATGGTAGTGGTGACCCATGAAATGGCTTTTGCCAGGGATGTTGCCAACCGGGTGGTCTTCATGGACAGCGGTGTCATCGTGGAAGACGATGTCCCGGAAGTGATCTTTAACAACCCCCGCAACGAAAGGACCCGGGTATTTCTGAAACGGATTCTGGATGAAAGATAAAATAACATTTTGGTTGCCAATTGCATAAATGTGTATTATGATATTAAAAATCATATTTTATTCAAGTCAGGTCGCTCGACTCGGCTCATATGAGCAGCGGATAACCGCGGGACTTCATTTTTTTGAAGCCCCGCTTTTTTTATAACAGCGGTTTTCGGGGGGGAATTATGAATGATATTAACAGCCTGGATCAAAAGTATCAAAGATAATCCTAAAGCCAGGATTGAAGTTATCGCCATTTGTTCGAATTCATTATTGGTAGCAGGCAAAATCTTAACTGGAATACTAACCGGTTCGGTAGGCATTATTGCTGAGGCTATCCATTCCGGTATCGATTTGGTCTCTTCCTTGATTGCTTTTACTTCTGTAAGCATTTCACACCGTCCGGCCGATAAAGAACACAGATATGGCCATGGCAAAGCAGAAAATATTGCCGGGACCATCGAAGCAATACTGATATTTATTGCTGCCGTTATGATCCTGGAGCAGGCCTACAAAAGGATAATGGGTGGAGGGCAGGTAGAAAACGCTTTATTAGGAGTCATTGTTATGGCAGTGGCTACCGTGGTAAACATAATCGTTTCGCAGATACTCCTTCGAAATGGAAGAAGATTGGAATCGGTGGCTCTTGAAGCAGACGGGATGCATCTACTGGCAGATGTCTACACGTCAATTGGAGTCCTTTTAGGTATGCTGGCCATTTGGTTAACCGGTAACGATATCATCGATCCTATTATTGCCATCATCGTTGGTTTGATTATCATCAAGGCGGCTTTTGATATTGGTGCCAAGGCTGTCAAACCATTAATGGACAGATCCTTGTCTGCCAGTGAAGAATCAATCATCATTCAAACCTTAGAAAAAATAAACATACCAGGATTGGTTGGTTTTCATGAACTCAGAACCAGACGCTCCGGTTCTGACCGGTTTGTGGATCTGCATCTGGTAGTTAAGTATGATTTCAGTATCGCTGAAGTTCACCAGATCTGCGATATGGTTGAAGATGAATTATCAGGTGCACTGCCTAGTATGGATATCATCGTACATGCAGAACCCTGTGAAGATACTGACTGCCAGCAGTGTCAAACCGAGTGCGAACGAAACCGTCTAATGAATCATTAGATTATAATAAAGCCCCGCAATCGAGTCATAAACTGTAACAGGGACAGGCCTCTTTAAGAGGAATGTCCCTGTTAAAAGCTTCTGCACAGCGAGGCTTTTTATATCACAATGAGTACTTTCCTGACTATTTTACCGTTTCATAAGGCCAGTCCTGGATCCCGCCAAAATCATAGACCCGGCTGTATCCCATGTCGATCAGCTTTTGGCTGGCTTGCTGGCTGCGGTTGCCGCTGCGGCAATAGACCAGGATCTTGGCATCTTTATCCGGCAGTAATGACGGCTGTGAGCTGGTGGTAATTGTTTCATTGGGGATGTTTATCGCATCCGGGATATAACCACTGGCATATTCTTCCGGCGTCCGCACATCGACTATGACAATGCCCGCTTCATTGTCCATTATGTTTTTGGCCTCTTCGGCACTGATCTTTTGGTATTTTACGATTCGTGTAATCTCCTGCACCACATTTTGGCCATGCTGATTCTCAATATATTTCAGTTTGATCTCTTCATCTTCCTGAAGATCCAGCTGTTCAAAACTGCTTCTCACCTTTTCGGAAATCATAAACACTTTAAAAGCCTTGTCTTCTGGCATACCGTTGATTTTGACTTCAAAAAAGTTATTGTCAGCCAGGCCAACATACCTGCCGGTATCAGTTTTTACATCAGATGCCTGAATGGCGGGAGGGAAGGTTTTAAAAGATTTGATGATTTGATCAAAATCCAGTTCCAGACTCCTGAATTTTTCTAATAGTTTTTCATCCCCAGGCGGTACTTGTACATCCGTGGCGTGTGCATAGCCGAATAAATAAGTTTCATTTTCGCCAAGGTATTTCAGACCGTACGAATCACCAGCTTCCAGCATCTTGTCTTTGGTAAATTCACTTTTGTCATAAATTTCTATTCTTCCCACTACTCCAAAGACCATATCCGGCTGCTGTGCCTGTATTTCGCGGCTGACAAAATAGACCGTATGATCCTCTGCTTTTATTTCAACGCTTTCCTTAAATTTTTCATCCATTGCCAGAGTAAAACCGTATTGATCATTCTTATACTCTGTTATTTCACCTGTATCTGCTTGGTTGAAATAAAAATATAACAGTCCTGCTGCGATGATTAGCGCTACAGCGATAATTGCTGCTTTTTTATTCATCATGTCACCCTCTCTGTCTGATTATTTATCTTTATGATTGTATTACGTATGAATCAGTCATAACTTTCGCCCAAGGCTTGATCATGCCTTAAAATGAAACTAATATTGTTGGATCGTGCGGATTTTATTTTTCAGTTTCATCATCAACCGGTAAATAAAAACAACGAAAAGCACTAAAAGTACAAAGGCTAGTAATGGTAAAGCAATTGTTAAAATAGGTATGATTACTGAAATGATAGACTCAACTGCTGAAATAATCGGATTGGTGATTCCAGCACTGACCACCGTTGAAGCATGATGTGTACCATTACTGATCATACTGGTGGTTGTGGCCGCTCCCCCGCCGGCAATGATGGCCATGGTCCACTGCAATATAGGGCTGACATCGGTCATTACGGCTGCAGTAACCATGATTCCGGCAATAACACTGGCTGGTGTACTGATGGCATTTAAAAGATTGTCAACATAGGGAAAGAAATAAGCGATGACTTCCAGAACCGTGGCGACACTGAAAACGATCAAGGCCGGATAACTGGCGATCCATGCAAATCCGTCAGTAAGATTCAAATAACCGCTGACATTGGCAATTCCCATGATGAGTAAAGGTACAAAGATGCGAAACCCACAGGTTGCCGCCAGCCCGATGCCGATCAGGACGTTTAATAAAATTTCCACTTGTCCTCCCCCTTTTTTTTAATAATTAAATATTGACTGTATGGATTTCGGTATAGGTTAATTTTCCTTCAATACGTTCTGATTTCATCAGTGAAATTTTGCTGATTTCCATTTTCATCGGCGGTAGTATTTGCGTAAGCTTCGCTCTATCGAAATCCGGACGGGTAACGACCTGACGCCCAATGGTCAGATGGGGATTAAAAGGCCGGTTTTCCAGCACAAAACCTGAACTGGTCAATTTCTCCCGGAGCTGCTGATAAATGTCATTCAGGCTTTTACAGCCCTCGATACCGATCCAGTAAAGGTGGTCTCCTCTGCGGTCAAAACTGCCTAAACCACTTAAGGATAGTTGAAAGGGTGCAGACTGTATTTCCTCCATGGCTTGTTTTACAAGAGATATGTTTTCTTTGGGCACTTCCCCCAAAAACACCAAAGTAATATGTAAATTTTCCCGCCGGGTGAAATTACCTTTTATACTATTCGCTTTAAGCTGTGAAATGAATTTGGTCAAGTGATCTTTGATCTCATCATTGAGATTGACGGCAATAAATAAACGCAACGTTCCGCCCCCTTTATTCATTGTGGATGATTCGGCTGAACTTTATCGCAGTGGGCGTACCGGCACAACCACCGGCAGCCGTTTCTTTCAGGGTGGGAGACATAAGATTGCCAACTCTGAACATGGCCTCAACCATTTCATCAAAAGGGATCACACTGGTTATTCCGGCCAGGGCCATTTCTGCGCAGGCAAAGGCATTGGCAACGGAGCTTGCATTGCGTTTGGAGCATGGTACTTCAACCAACCCCGCTACCGGATCACAGACTAATCCCAAAAGTCCTTTCAGGGCCATAGCCGCTGCATCCAGACTTTGTTCAGGACTGCCGCCGCATAAAAATACTGCCGCGGCTGCCACCATAGCCGAAGCTGCTCCGCATTCCGCCTGACATCCCCCTTCAGCCCCTGAAAGTGTAGCATTGGCTGCAATAATTTTTCCCACTGCCCCGCTGACCAACAAGGCGTCTATGATCTGTTCATCGGTCAAGCGCCTATCTTCTGCAATCGATAAGAGAATACCTGGAATGATTCCGCTGGCCCCCGCTGTGGGTGCTGCCACCACCTTGCCCATAGCGGCATTGACTTCTGTGACCGCAAGGGAATAGCCAAGGGCTTTTAAGAAAGTACTTCCGGTAAGATTATCACCGGTTTGAAGACGTTTTTGTAATTTAAAGGCATTGCCGCCGATGAGTCCGCCAATCGACTTAATTTGGGGATCCAGCCCTTTGCTGACGGATTCCTTCATTACATCAAGTTCTGCTTTCAGCAAGGTCAGAATCTTCTCCCGGCTGGTCCCCGCATTTTCCATTTCGGCCAGCAAAGCGATTTCGGCAATATTTTTTCCATTTTCCCGGCATAGCTGCAGTAATCTCTCACCGCTTTTATATTGGTACACCTAAAAAACCACGCTTTCCTTAAAGATCCACCAGGGATACAGTGTTAATATCCGGAAGACTCCTTAATTGCTCAAGTACTGATTCACTTACCGGCTGGTCACTTTCAATTATCATACAAGCCTCGCTGCCTCTTAGTTGGCGGAAGACTTTTAAAAAAGCAATATTGATCCCATGTTTTGATAATACAGAACTGACATTGGCTACCACGCCCGGCCGGTCATTATGGATCGTAATAACGGTAGGATACTGCCCGCTGAATTCAACATGCAGTCCATTCAGGGAATTGATCATAACTTTGCCGCCGCCAATGGAAGATCCGATCAGTTCGCAGTTTTCTGTGTCATCTTTTTTCAGAACAATTCGTACTGAATTGGGATGTACATCGCCCAGATCTTCATTATGAAAGGTATATCTTATTCCGGCGGCTTCCGCCAGGGAAAAGGAATCTTTGATCCTTTCATCATCGGCTGCCATGCCCAGAACTCCTCCCAAAAGGGCTTTATCCGTACCATGCCCTTTATGGGTTTTGGCAAAAGAACCATGCAGATAAAAATCAGCCTGTCTGATATTGGGCCCGGCAATTTTGCGGGCAATATTCCCCAGTCTGACAGCTCCGGCAGTATGTGAACTGGACGGTCCGACCATGATTGGTCCGAGTACATCGAAAAGTCCGATCTCCATAAATACCCTCCGTCATTCTTACTACATTAAGGTTATCACATGATCTGACCAATATTATTATTGAACTAAATCTATCATATTACACCCCCATTCTGCTGACAAGAAAGGGTTTTGACTTGCGATTGCGGTTGCTATAAACTGTCTTCCCCAATTTCTTATGCTTCGCATCATGTGATATAATCTGAATATTACATGACTATTGCTGCACAATATAAGAAATGAAGTAAGGGTGGGATGAATATGCGTTTTTCAATTACAAACAAAGTCAGCTGGATCGGCAAAATAGACTGGGAACTTAGACGTTTTCATGGCGATGAATACTCTACACATAGGGGCAGTTCTTACAATTCTTATCTGATCGAGGATGAAAAAACGGTATTGATCGATACGGTTTGGGCACCTTTTGGCAGAGAATATGTTGACAACTTAAAAAAGACCATCGACCTGAATAAAATTGACTATGTCATTGCCCAGCATGCAGAATCAGATCATAGCGGAGCTCTTCCCTTCCTGATGAAGGAAATCCCTTCGGTACCGATTTATTGTACCGCTGCCGGAGCTAAAATTTTAAAAGGCCATTATCATGAGAATTGGAATTTTATTGAGTATAAAACTGGTGATACCCTCGATATTGGAAGCAGCCAGTTGGTTTTTGTGGAAGCAAAAATGCTTCATTGGCCGGACAGTTCTTTCACTTATATGACGGGTGATAACATCCTGTTCAGCAACGACGCTTTCGGCCAGCATTATGCTTCAGAACTTATGTACAACGATCTGGTCGATCAAGCAGAATTATATCAGGAAGCCTTGAAGTATTATGCCAATATCCTTACCCCTTTCAGTCCTCTGGTAACAAAAAAGATTCAGGAAGTGCTTTCACTGAATCTCCCCGTAAATATTATTGCGCCCAGTCATGGAATAATCTGGCGGGATCAACCAGGTCAAATTATCAATAAATACCTGGAGTGGGCTGACGGGTATCAGGAAAACCAGATCACCATCATCTATGACACCATGTGGAATGGAACCAAAAGAATGGCGGAAGCCATCGCAGAGGGAATAAAATCTGCTGCCCCTGATATTGAAATAAAATTATTCAATCTGGCTCACTCGGATAAAAATGATGTGATTACTGAATTATTCAAGTCCAGGGCCTTCTTAGTCGGCTCCTCAACCATCAATCGGGGTATTTTATCCGCTGCCGCTGGTATGCTTGAGATGATCGCCGGATTAGGCTTTAAAAATAAAAAAGCAGCAGCATTCGGCTCCTATGGCTGGAGCGGTGAATCAACAGCAATTATCCAGGAAAGGCTGAAAGCAGCGAAAATAGAAGTGCTCGAACCGGGTCTTAAAGTAATATGGAATCCTGATGAGGACGGAAAACAAAAGTGTTTCGAATTTGGCCGGGAATTTGCCGGGCGGCTTTAAAAGCGGCCAATTTCTTTAGGTCATTACTTGTCAATAAAAAGTATAGTATAATGAAAACGTGTTACATCCAAGGATAAACCAGTGATTCATAAATTGCTTGATATCCTGATGTAATAATATTATTGAATGAGGTGACGTGGATGTTAAATGAAAAAGTCAAAGAATTATTAAATGAGCAGATCAATAAAGAGCTTTATTCCGCCTATCTTTATTTGGATATGGCCAATTATTATGCGAATGAAGGATTAAGCGGTTTTGAAAATTGGTATTACGTTCAGGCCCAGGAAGAACGTGACCATGCCATGTTATTTAGAACCTATCTGCAAAATAACGGTGAAAAAGTCATTCTGAAAGCAATCGCTCAGCCTGATAAAGAATATACTTCCTTCAGCGATCCATTGGCTGCTGCACTTGAACATGAACGCTATGTAACTGCTTCAATCAATACGATTTATGCTGCTGCACATGAGATCCATGATTACCGGACCATGCAGTTTCTGGACTGGTTTATTAAGGAACAAGGAGAAGAAGAAAAGAACTCCGAGGATCTGATTAAAAAATTCGAGTTATTCGGCAGTGATGCCAAAGGGCTCTATATGCTGGACTCTGAGTTGGGTGCCAGAGTGTACGCAGCACCATCCCTGGTTTTGGATTAGTTTATCAAGTTAAGAGAGCCGGATAGGCAAAAGGTTCGCCTCTTGCTTATCCGGCTTTTTTCATGTTCACATTATCAAATTATTAATGATCTGCAGCTTCATCGTAAAATGACACAAGAGTCTTTCCCTGTCTGCTTTATAAATTTTTCGCTGCAGAATTATCAATGCCAATGGGAAGCAAAATCTTTCCACTTTTTTAACTGCATTCAAAGATCAATTGCTCGTTTTCTTCTGCCGCTTCCATAAAAACATGTAAGATGGAATCTGCATATTCCCCCAGATAACTTTGCATAGCTTCCGTTTCCACTAATTTGATCGATACCGGGTCAGAAAGAGTCGTTAGCATATCCCAAAGAGCATCGAGGTTTCCTCCGTAATAATCAGGAAAGTTTAATTTCTTCCTGAGATATCGATGAGTGCTCCCTACCGAAGTCATTCTTTTACCGTTTAAGATGATCATATCTCTGTTCCTCTCGTTTATTAATAGAATTGCTTAAAACTGGCATAATGGTCATCGGTGTAATAAATCAATCCATCATTGGAATAAACGATCCGCTCCCCTCCCCGGTATCCGCCGTAGTAATTCACATCACATTCCCGCCAGATCCTGCCTTCTGATTTGGGCAGCAGTCCTTCCCTATTGCCGAAGATATCACCGCCGATACACTTTTTATCAGTGACTTCCCAAAGATTTCCTTCATTATTCTTCCACCCCAGTGCCAAGGCCTCATCTTTGGTAATATAATTGGGCGGCAATTGTTGATAAATATGAATATATTCTGCTACATCCTCTGGTTTACTGTAATCCTGATTTTTCTCGATCCGGTTTTGGTTTATATCTTCTGGTCGGTCTGCAGACGTTTCATATATACCGGGACTTTTGTCAGCGGAAAGATTACGATCCTCATCTGCCGCATGCAAGCAACCCATCATCACAAGGGATGAACAAATAAATATCAAAATACAATAAAGAACTTTCTTCATTTTCACCTTCGTTTTGCCTCCAATAAAGATTAATATATCTTTTGCTCTACATCTAATTTTTGCACATTATATTTTTGTGTCAATCTCAGTATTGATCAATCCCTCCTGCCAAATTGTATAGCTGTTTTGACGTGATTATCAGTTTCAATAATTTCATGCTATAATATTCTAAAAATGACAGCTAAAAGCCAGTACTGTTTCATAATATGAACTAATTGATCATTATTTACATGAGGTGAATTCTTTGATCATAACTGTTTCCAGGCAGACCGGAAGCCTGGGGAAAGAAATTATTGATCTTTTAGGCCAAAAACTTGGTATCCCAATTATAACCCGTGATTTGGTTATGAATCATTGGTTCCCTGAAATTGCCAGCAAACACGAGTTACATATGCTTTCCGAAAGCCCTGCTTATTTTCTTACCACATCCTCCGCAGGAATCAGTTTTGCCCAGCACCTGGAAGACAAGTTAAAAGATTTTACCACCCGTCAGGATGCTATCATTTTCGGTCTGGGGTCGCAGATCATTTTTTCGCATCATGCTGATGCTTTGCATGTAAAGATCATGGCTTCCCGCCAGGTTCGCATCCAGCGGATCATGCATACTCACTCTCTGGAACAGCAAGAAGCAGAGCGCTTCCTGGAGTTGACCGACCGTAAACATAAACGCTATATCTCTGCAATATACGGTTTGGATTGGTCGGAACCATCTCTTTATGATATTATCATCAATACCGACTCGATCAGCATAGAAGAAGCTGCAGCTTTGCTTCATTACACGGTTATAAACCGGCAAGCCGCCTTGCCTGCTGATAAACCGGAAAATACCAAACAAAAAAAAGATGTGATATTTAAACACCCTTCAGAAGAAGAATTTGCTAAAATATTGGATATGCATGAAATTGAGTGGCAATATGAACCCAGGACTTTTCCTGTCAAATGGGACGCAGAGGGTAACGTGACTCAGGCTTTTTCCCCGGATTTTTATCTGCCCAGGTTCAATACTTTTATTGAGCTCACCACCATGGATCAAAAGTATGTTTCGGAGAAGAAGAAAAAGGTTAAACTGCTAAAAAAATTATATCCCGGTACCAATATCAATATTGTTTTTAAAAATGATTTCAATCATTTGGTCAAGAGGTTTAAGCTGCACGAAGAAAACTTTGATTAATAACTGCATTCATATCCAGTAGTGGTTATCAGCCTCGTATCATTGTTGGCAAATTCATTTTGCGCCAAGCTAAATCAGGAGGTTATACATTTGTCAGGTCTATCATCGGTTTTTTGGCCATTGTTGTTACAATTAACTCTCATTGTCATCAATGCCATCTTTGCCTGTGCTGAAATCGCTATTATATCAATCAATGATACAAAACTGGCAAAGTTGACTGCTCAAGGGGACAAAAGAGCGATCAGGCTAAGTAAATTGACTTCTCAACCGGCTCGCTTTCTATCCACCATTCAGGTAGGTATTACACTGGCAGGTTTTCTGGCCAGCGCTTTTGCTGCGGATAACTTTTCCGATCGTTTGGTTACATTTTTAATAGTAGCCGGTATTAATATACCAGCGGCGACCCTGGATACCATATCGGTCATTGTTATTACTTTAATTTTATCGTATTTTACCCTGGTATTAGGCGAACTGGTTCCCAAACGGGTAGCAATGAGGAAAGCGGAGCAGTTGGCCCTGGCAATGTCTGGATTGATCTATTTCATTTCCCAAATCTTTAGTCCGGTGATTTGGCTGCTAACTGCCTCCACCAATGGCATTCTTCGTTTGATGGGGATAGACCCACAAGCTGATGATGAAGTAATTACGGAAGAAGAAATCCGCATGATGGTTGATGCCGGCAGTGAAAAAGGAGCGATAAGCTCCAATGAAAAAGATATGATCCAGAATATCTTTGAATTTGACGATAAGACTGCTGAAGATATCATGACCCATAGAACCGAAGTTGCAGTTTTATGGATGGATGAAAGTGATGAGCAGTGGGAAAGCACCATTCAGCAGAGCCGGCACTCAGTTTATCCGGTCTGTGATGAGAGCACCGATAATATTATTGGGATCTTAAAGGCAAAGGATTATTTCCGTCTTGAAGATAAAAGCCGTGATTCTGTCATGAAAAATGCCCTGCGCCCAGCGTACTTTGTTCCGGAAACAGTCAGGACCGATGTATTGTTCCATAATATGAAAAAAAGCCGCAATCATTTTGCCATTGTGCTGGATGAGTACGGCGGAATGAACGGCATTATAACCATGAATGATCTTTTGGAACAGATCGTGGGAGACCTGGAAGATGACGATTCAGTTCCCAAAGAACCGCCGCTTATCGAGCGTATTGATTCGCAGACATGGAAGATACTTGGTCTCGCCCCGCTGGATATGGTCGCTGACCAGTTGGGAGTTAAATTGCCCGAAGAGGATTATGATACTTTTGGGGGGCTGATTTTCGGCTTATTAGGGGCTGTTCCGGAAGATGGAAGCACACCCGTATTGGATGAGTTTGGCCTTACTATCAAAGTAACAGAAATTAAAAATCACCGCCTTGAAACAGCGGTTGTTTGTCATTCCTTCAAAAAAGCTGACAATATGGCTAACGTGATGTAAACAAAAGAATAAAGGCAGATGGTACTTTCAACGATTCAGCTCATCTGCCCTTTTATTAAAATGAGGAGCTCCAACGAACCTTTATCAACTTTCACCTTTCATTACCTTCTGCACTAACTTCCTGCTGCAACTTTCCATATATCCTTCATCGCGGTTCTTTCAGTTACTCATTGTCTTCATCAGTCTTACTTTACTTCTGTCCTTACTTTATATCAATCATATAGACCAATGTAAGAACTTCCATACTCTCAAATCTGATAAAAACCCTTTTCTCTGTCTTCTCCTTGATATAGTGGACTTTATCCACCGGCGTCTATTTTCAGCTGCTTTATTAAGTTTGGCTTCCGGCTCTGACAGGTTTCCGTTTTAGGAATTCCTTGGAGCTTGACTTAATATTAATTGAATATTCTGACGTTTGCAAAGTTTAAATATGTTTAAATACCTGAGTATAATGTATTTATACAGTTTTTTGTTGTATTTGCTCTCTCTTAATATCATTATCTAAAACTTTTATAAATTTTCATTTTGTTTAAGTTTTATGGATAGTATATTAAAAAATTCGTCAAATCAATTGCCGGGCGTTTGTGCGCGGCAGGAAATATTACGATCGTGTTTAATAGCATAAATATACCTTTTAAAATATTGATTGGAGAAAAATATGAATTCCAAGCCAAGCGGTCTGGGCAAAATCGTTTTTACAGAAGAACAAATCAAACAAAGGATTGAAGCAATAAGTGCGGAGATCAATCGTGATTATCAGGATAAAGAGCTGGTCATCGTCAGTGTCCTAAAAGGTGCTGTTTATTTTGTCACGGATCTTACCCGTCATTTGACGGTACCGGTAAGCATTGATTTTCTTTCTATTGGATTATCGCCGGATCCTTCAGGGAAACCGGCAATAAAGATCCGAAAAGATCTGGATTTGGAATTAAAGGGCCGGCATGTGCTTTTAGTGGAGGATGTCATCGGCACCGGGTTTACCCTGGGTTATATTCTCCAGCACCTGGAAGCTATGCAGCCTGCCAGTTTAAAAATCTGTACATTATTGGACAAACCAACTGACAGACTTATCACCATAAATATCGATTATCATTGTTTTACCATGCCGGATACATTCCTGATAGGTTACGGTCTTGATTACCGGGAACAATACCGCAATCTGCCTTATATTGCCGAATTTCATCGCTGATATCAAGTATTTGAAAACCTTTTCACCTGCCTTTTGTTCCTTTCTATATTGATCTTCCTTTTATTAATACGAATCTCTGACATCCACCACAAACAATTTTTTATAAAATTTACCCCCATGCTTAATAAATAAAATTCATTTGCCCCGGGAAAAATCATAAAAAAGCAGCCAACAGCAGGTTCAGTCAAGGGAGGTTCAAAACGTGGATGGCAACACGAAAAGCGGTTATATATCATATCGCAAAGAAAACTCATTTAAGCTGATATCAGAAGCAAATCTGATCAGACTGCAAAATTTAACAATGCAAAAAATCTGCAGGCATTTAGCGGACTTTGTATATAAAAATGCTTCTTTACTGGTGGTCCACAGGGAACTTGTTTCACCGCCAGCACTAACAGAATGTAATCTGGAAGTTGAATGTCAGTTGATAGATGTAAATTATAAAAAACAAATAAACCGGCTGAGCAATCTTGCTGTGGAAAGAATTGAAGAATTTTTCCGCAATGGTGCAAAATGTTTGGGTGTTTTTTACCAGAGTGAGCTGATCGCTTATTCCTGGTGTCATTATATCGATCATTATTTCCCCTTTTTTAATTATTATATAGACGTAACTGATGGAGTATATATTGGGCCGGATTTTGTATCAGCAGATTATAGAGGCAACAGAATCCACGGCTATGTTTTGACCAGAATGTTTGCAATGTTATATGAAGATGGCTATCGATATGTTTTAGGCAGTGTTTTACACAACAATCATGCTTCCATCAAAGGTTTGAAAAGTGTTGGATTCACTCCCAAACAAAGGATCAAAACTGTTAAAATATTGAAGAAACCCGTTTACAAAACCATTCATATGATAGAAAACTGGTAAAACAGGCTTCTCTTTCTTTACTTACACATTTCCTGCTTCCCCTCCATAAATTATTCTTAAAATCAGCTCGATTAACGCCCTTAAAATAATTTTTCAATACTTATCCAATGTGTTAAAATTATATGAATTTTGCGATTGGGTGGAGTTGATGGAATGACCAAAGAAGAAATGCGGGAAAAATTTATTGACATCATTGCCAGGTTTACCGTTTATTCAGGAAAACATCTGCCGGATGATGTTCACGCCAAATTGACTGAACTTAGAAAAGTTGAAACTTCTGACATGGCCAAAATTATATATGATGCGATGTTTGACAATCTTGAAATGGCAAAGGATTTAGACCGTCCCTGCTGTCAGGATACTGGTGTACTTCAGTACTTTGTCCAGGTTGGAACCGGTTTCCCTTTGATCGATGACATCGAATACTGCTTGCAGGAAGCGGTCAAAAGAGCAACCGTATTGGGCCCGCTGCGCCATAACGCAGTGGAAATTTTTGATGAAAAAAATACCGGTAACAATGTGGGTACCAGGATCCCCTGGATCGACTGGGAAGTGATCCCCCACAGTGACGAAGTAAAAATATATGTATATATGGCGGGTGGCGGCTGCAGTCTCCCCGGTACCGCCAAAGTACTTATGCCCTTGGAAGGTTATGAAGGCATCGTGAAATTCGTCTTTGATCAGGTGACCTCCTATGGGATCAATGCCTGTCCCCCTCTCCTGATCGGAATCGGGATAGGCGGTTCGGTGGAAGTAGCGGCCAAATTATCAAAAAAAGCGCTGCTGCGCCCGCTGGGTACCCATAATCCTAATCCCCTCGCTGCCGAATTGGAGTCCAAAATCGAAGCAGGTTTGAATGCTATCCATATTGGTCCCGGCGGACTCAGCGGTGAAAACTCTGTGATGGGCGTCCATATTGAACAGGCGGCACGGCACCCTGCCACACTGGCAGTTGGTCTATCCACCGGATGCTGGGCACACCGGAGAGCAGTGATCAAAATCAATGCTGCCATGGAATATGAAACCATTTCACATAAAGGAGCGAAAATATGAGCAAAAGAATCTTGACTACGCCTATCAAGGACGCGGATTTGGAATCATTACATATCGGCGATATCATATACCTCAACGGTTATCTGATCACGGGAAGGGACGACGTGCATCAGCGCCTGATCAAGCAGAACAAAGAATTGCCGGTTGATCTGGCAGGTCTGGCTGTTTTTCATGCCGGACCTATCATGCAGAAGATAGAAGGCACTGAAGACAAATACCGGGTCATTTCCATTGGTCCGACCACCAGTATGCGCATGGAAAAATACGAGAAAGATTTTATTCCTCGTACCGGCGTAAAAATTATTGTAGGTAAAGGCGGTATGGGAGCTGATACGGCCCAGGCATGTAAAGAGCATAAAGCCATTCACACTGTTTTCCCCGGCGGTTGTGCCGTTTTGGCAGCCAAATGCGTTGAAGAAGTTGAACGGGTGGAATGGTTGGATCTGGGTATGCCGGAAGCCATGTGGGTGATGCGGGTCAAGGAGTTCGGCCCCTTGATCGTTTCCATCGATACACTGGGAAATAATCTGTTTGAAAACAACAAAAAGCAGTTTAATCTTCGCAAAGACCTGATGGTGGAAGACATCTGCCAGTATGTAGATTATCTGGGATAAGCCATAGCGAAGGCGGCAGGAGTAATAACCTGCCGCTTTTTTATTCAGCTTTTAACCAAATCATATACTTGGGCATTAACATAATTTATCAGATCTTCAGGTGCAATGATGATCATGGTTCCTCGTACACCGGCGCTGACACATATTTCTTCGAACAGCATAGCCGTTTCGTCGATAAAAGTCGGGAATTCCTTCTTCATTCCGATCGGTGAACAACCGCCGCGGATATAGCCGGTAATCCGCTGCAGGTCCTTTAAATGAATCATTTCGGCTTTCTTGTCATTGACCGCCCGGGCTGCTTTTTTAAGATCCACCTCAAAGTCAGAAGGTATGCAGCAAACGAAATAGCCCTGATTTTCCCCTTTAAGTACCAGGGTCTTGAAAACTTGCTCTGCCGGAATTCCCAACTGCTTTGCTACATGTTCCCCGGACAGATCATTTTCATCAACTTCATAGTCCTGGGTTCTAAAAGGGATCCCCCGGCTTTCCAATAACCTCATAACATTGGTTTTGATCATGATTATTTCCTCTTGGTTTTTTAATTTACATTCTGCAGACGTTTAAGATCTGCGATAAAATCTTGCACTGCTTCCTTGGGGGTCGCCCAGGAAGTGACCAGTCGAATCACAGAATGATCCGGATCGATCCTGGTACCGATATTGAACATATATTTTTCCTGCAGAGATGCGATCAATGAATCAGGCAAAATAGGAAACTGCTGATTGGAGGGCGAATCAGTCAGGGAATCAAACCCGGCTTTCCGAATACCGTCCCGCAAAAGCATCGCCATGTCGTTGGCGTGGCGGGCCAGTTCGAAATATAGGTCGTCCTTAAATAGTTCAAGGAACTGTATGCCCAATATCCTTCCTTTGGCTAATAAAGCCCCCTTTTGCTTCATATGAAAGCGAAAATCTTCTTTCAGGTCCTCCCGGCATATTATCAATGCCTCCCCGATCAATGCACCGTTTTTGGTGCCGCCGATATAAAAAGCATCAAGCCATTTTGCCAGGTCAGCCAGTTTAAGGCCGCTGTTGCTGCAGCATAAAGCCGAACCCAGTCTGGCGCCATCCATAAAAAACAGCAACCGGTTTTTACGGCAAAAGCTGCTTAATTGTTCTATTTCTTCCCGGTCATATATGGTGCCTACTTCTGTGGAATTGGAGATATAGACCAGCCTGGGCTTGACCATGTGTTCATCACAATGTTCCTCCAATACCTTTTGCAGCATAGATGGTTTCAGTTTGCCGTCATCTACCTGAATGGAAATAACTTTATGTCCCGTGGCCTCGATGGCGCCGGTTTCGTGTACCAGAATATGCGCGGTTTCCGCGGCAATCACCGCTTCATGCGGTCTTAAGAAAGCTGAAATTGCTGTAAGATTCGTGTGGGTGCCTCCCGGCAGCAGGTGGATGTCTATATCATGCCGGCCTATATGTTTTTTCAGAAGTTCAATGGCTTCCAGAGTGTATCTATCTTCTCCGTAACCAATGGTTTGCTCCAGATTTGTATCAATCAGGGCTTTTAAGATTCTGGGATGGGCTCCTTCACTGTAATCATTGCAAAAACTGTACATAATGCTTATGAACCTTCTTTCTTTTTCGCTGCTCAATTTGTTATTTAAATTTATCTTTGATAAATTGCGTATTTTAAAGTAATTATAAAACAAAATCGATAAATTTGCTGGTTTAACCAAATATAAAAAAGCCATCCCGCAGGATAGCTTTTCATTTATGACTTTTACCTTAATTTACGAATTACCAGCTCAATACGTTTTCAATAAACTGCTTAAGAATTGTTGATACTTCTGCCCTAGTCGCTGTTCCTTGTGGATCGAAATTGCCGTCTTCACGGCCGGTAATGAGACCCGTCTGCCGGGCTTGCATTACATCTTCTGCTGCCCAGGAGCTAACGGCATCACTGTCTCTAAATTGCGATTTTGCACTTTCATTCTGCAATTTGATATTGGCATAATCAGCAAAGCGTAAGAGGATAGCTGCCATTTGTTCGCGGGTGACAGGGTCATCCGGTCCAAAAGATCCGTCACCATATCCGGCTATTATATCGTTGTCTGCAGCCCATTGTACATAGGGACTGTACCATTGGCCGACGGCAACGTCAGCAAAATCGGAACCGCCGTAATTGCTGATATTTACGCCGAACATCCTGCCCAATACTGTCACGAACATCGCCCGGGTCATAGATATGTCGGGTGAGAATTCACCATCGCCGGTGCCATAGAATAACTCGCGGGCAGTGGTGAATGTGATGTAATCAGCTGCCCAATGCTCATCAATATCGTTAAACTTCACTACATTGTCTCTGGCATCAAAGACACTGAAATAGGCTGCATTGAATTTCATATTCCCTTTCCCGTCCTTCATACTAAATGGCATGATCTTTCCGGTTTTTTTATCATAAACGATGGTTGCATCACTCATGGCGCCGTCAAAGGGATAAAGAGCCCGCAGTGGATGGAACAGATCATAGTCTTTAATTTCTTTGCCATCGATTGCCAGGGAAATCGCCATGCTGCCCAGCGTTATTTCAACATGAACGGTGTTTTCTTCATTTACTCCGAAAGTATTCAGCATTTCGCCGCTGATAATCACTGTTCCCAGTCCAACTATTTTTATTCCCAGGATCTTGCCGTCTTTTTCCAGCCACTTACCTTCAACATCAAATCCGAAGCCGGTACAATCTTCTATTCCGCTCATATCGATGGTGATATAAGTCTTTTCACTTGCCAGCAGCAGTTCTTCCATAATCTCATCTTCCAGCACAATGGAGGCGGTTTTACCTTTCATGGTATATGGTACCTTTACCGTAGTACTGTCAGAACTGGCGTTTATCGTTGGGACATTGACGGTTGGTGTCACAACACCACCACCGCCGCCTCCTCCGCTTCCGCCGCCGCCGCCGGCATAATCAAATTCCGCACGGACAGTAACATTGCTGTACGGCATTATAAAATAAGTACTGACAGCACTGATTTCACCAATTGTAATATCAATACCGCCTTCCGCAGCCGTGATGTTCCAGGCTTTAAAGGTATAATTATTCTGGGGTGCTGCCTGAATCAGTACCTGTTCTCCGGGAATGGCTGATTCGCTGCCGGCAGAAATGATTCCGCCTGATGACTGTATGAGGGTGACAGTATAGGTACCTAAAGGTCTTATGTCAGCAGATACACTGATATCTTCTTCCACACTTTCAACAATGTATGTCCAGCTTCCATCAGGGTTAACGGTACAATCTTCTTCAGAAAGCTGCGTCCCGTTAATGCTGACTGATGCCACATAATAACCCTGATCAGGTGTAACAGTGAATTCTGAACGCGTACCTTCGCAAACCTCATGGTCGTCAGTTTCTGCGTCATCGTAGTCATCCGGGGTATATACACCTGTTATTGAACCGTTTTCCGGGTCATCAAGAGTGATGATATACAGAATTGCTTTGATAAAGGATACTTCAACCGTAGTTTCACCTGATAAACCGGGGATTACCAGGACATTTCCGACCGTGTCACTGTATTCTTCCTGTTCTTCCCCTCTGATAAACACTTTCCAGCCTGATGCCATATAACCCTGGTCAGGTTTTGCAGTAAATATCAGTTCAGAGCCGCCGCCCAGCTCTTCGCCGGAAGTGAATGAATTTTCATCTGCTTCTGCTTCCAGGCTTCCATATTCCTCACTACCTGCGGCTATCATATAATAAACATTATAGAATGCAATGGAAGTAAAACTGACATGGACTATCATGTCTTCAGTCACATTGGTCAGCGGCCATGACTTGCTGGTTGTATAGGAAGATTTGCCGTCAGTATCCCAGCTTTCCACCATATAACCGCTGTCCGGATCCGCAATAAAGGTAACATCAGCGCCATATGGTACCAAAAGTGTATCTCCGCTGATCCCTGCTGTTTCTCCATTAATTTCTGCCTCTACTGATCCATTGTCACCGGCAGTTACAGTTATGGCCACCGGATCCCATAAGACAGCGGTAACGCTTAAATCCTCACCAAGAGCACTACATACCAGCACTTTTCCTGAAATCATACAGGCATTATCACCGTCAACTTCCCAGGTTTTAAAAGTGTATAATTCGCCCGGATCTACAGTTATAATGATTTCAGATCCGCCGCTGACCAGATCACCGGAAGCAAAGGCAACCCCGTCAGCAGTAGCTGTAATACTGCCTTCTCCAACCAGATCATAATTCACAGTGAAAGATAATACTTCTGTTTCAGCGTTTATTTCAGTATCATTTTGCATCGTAAAACTGTATGTTTCCGGCACAGGTATAGTGCTATCTTCACTTCCGTCCACAAACCATTTCTTAACTGAATATCCCGATGCAGCTGACACGTTTACCAGCGTGTCTCCTTTAATCAAATCACCGGATGAAACAACTGTGCCTCCTGCCTCAGCAACAAGATGTTCCCCCAAAGTCAGGCTGTAGCTGTCTCTTGCAAACACTGCCGTCAGTGTGCACGAATCATCCGGCATGGTAAATTTCAAAGGATTTGCTGCGAAAATCGTAACGGCTCCCGGCTGGGTCAGGCACCATTCCTCAAAATGCCAGCCATCATCAGCGTCTGCTGTAAAATTGATCTCAGCATCAGCTGCGATGATATCTCCGCTTTGTATATAAGTGTCGTTGGTTATCTTACCGTGTTCAGCAACCAAAGTCAGAGAATTATTCTTCAGCCCAAATACAGCTTTAATATTAAGGTCAGCTCCGGCAATTTTTCTGCTGATTACATTGGGATTTGGCAAAGTTTCCGGATCGATCACTTCCCCGTTGACCTCCCATTGGCAGACGCGGTAACCAATCACCGGAGACGCTGTAACGGTGAGAGTTGTGCCTTCAATATATTTATCGATACCATCAACTGTTTCAGCCGGGAGGGCAGGAATTGTTACTTTTAGGGTTCCGTTTCCTTCTTTACTCAGATTCACCGCATATCTGGTTCCCAGCACAGTGTAACTGCCATCGATAAAATGAAAATCATAATTGCTCTGAGCCGCAGACTTGGCAGGATCGGTAACAACTACTGTTTTATAAACACCCGGCGGTGTTGCAGGGCTGATGGTTACTGAATGGCCCTCACCGTCCAGACATCCTACACTTAAACCGAGTGATTCCGCTGTATCACCCAATACCAGTTCCGGCTCGAACACCAAAGTATCAGATCCGGGAAGAACAGCGCTCACCTGCTCGGCAGCATCAGTGGGCGCATAAACAGTAATTTTCTTTGGAATGACCTGGAAACGCTTGCTTACGGTCTTTGCCTCACTGCCCACAGTAAAATCAGCAGTCAGCATGTAAGTTCCAACCGCTTTGGCAGTTAACGTAGAGCCTTCCAGCCATCCGGTTGTATCTTTCACAGTGTATGCCGCTCCGGGTATTTCGCCTGCCTGGCCGTATTTCCTGAGTACGGGTGTAACACTGGCTCCATATTCCACATTGTTTTCCATGACGATGTAATATAAGTCAGTGGTAGTAGAAAATACAGATATATGTTCAATGACCGCTTCCGCACTATCATATACCGTATCGCCGCTGTAGACACCGGAAATCTGGTAAACACCTTCCTCGGACAGCGTTATATCTTCAGTAACAACATGGCCTGTGCTGTCAACAACAGCTGAAACAGTCCTTCTAAAACTGCCGTCGTTGGTTATCGTAAAAGCTACTGTGCCGGTAGGAACCGCCTTGCCTTCAAGTTTGTCAACCATACCTTCAAGCCTGAAGTTCGCAGAACCTTCTCCGGTATTTACAGCAGAGAATGAAAGTTCCGGCGTACGTTTGGCAAAATTCAGGCTGGCTGGGTTTGAAATAGCCCCTATCCATTGAGAACCACCACCGGATTGCGGTGTTATGGGTATATCAGCCATAAAGCGATATTCCAATGCATCACTTTCATCAGGTGACATTATCTTGAGGGTGGTTTCATTGGCTCCGTAAATATTTGTCCACTCAGGCACGTTCCAGGTACCGTCCTGATTGCGGCTGGCCTTTTCCCGCTTTTGCCACTGGTAATAGGGAGTTCCTCCCAGTAAATAACCCGGCTTAAGAATGGTCTCTACTTCCACGGAGAATTCCACGTAGCTATCATCAGGATAGGCGGTTATGTCCGAGGGTCCGTTAATGCTGACTGTCGCCAGGTCAGAAAGCGTTCGTGCTTCACACACATCGCTGTAAACGCTGTTATAAGGTAAAAGATTGGAGGTCACGGTCATTTTATATTGATATTTCGTATAGGCACTTAAATTTTTGTCAATATACCCATAGGTATTGGCAGCTTCATCATAGGTGAATACGTGTTTTCCTACACTGGCAGTGTACTTGCCGGTACTCTCGTCATAGGTGTAATTGCCGCTGCTTATTGATGGTATACGGGCAATCTCCCTGTAACCGGGATAAATACTGGTGTCAAAATATCTATAAAGACTATAATAGCTGACATTTTCATTGATCTCACCGGCCGTTGTCTTTGAATCCTGCCAATTCAGCTGTATCTCACTGGTCGATATCCCTTTTCCATCAATGCTGGCCGGCAGTGCAGCCGGTTGCCTCACATCATTGACCAGATACGTGATAACCGGGAAATTTTGAATTCCCTGATAATCATATTTAAGCAGTTTCCAGTTATATCCGTACCCTGCGTCTTGTCCTTCCTGAGGCATGTTCACCACAGTGGTTTCAAAAGAGGTCCCATTCGTATTAGTGGTAGATTCTCCGCCTCCTGCTTCACCACCGGCACTCACATTGGCTTTAACATCAAACAGCGATCCTCCGATGGTGAGTTTCCATTCATTGTTGTATGCAACCTTCTCGGTATTTTCCGAAGTTATGTCTATCCCCTGCGTGATCGCTGCCCCGGAACCACCGGAAACCCCTGACCATTCACTGCCGGTGAGACAGCCGGTCAGCCCGCCGGTTGTCTGCGGATAGGTGGCAGGTTGTCCCAGGGTATGCTTGAGGATCGCTCCTCCGACTACCGGTAAGATTTCCGGATACTGGGCCGCGATCTTATCATACGCTGAAGCTTCCACTACAGATGTGACAGGTTGATAGGGCAGGCGGACTTCCATTTCACTCATGCTCCACCCGCTGCCGTCCTCATTGGGTGTCCAGGCATCGTAGATAAATACATCTGTCGGGATCGAATACAGCACCACCGAATCCTGTCCGCCAAAAGTTGTGTAAGTCACGGAATAATCTGTTGAATCAGCCTGCTCCGTTTCCCAGGTCCATTCATGTTCGAATTCAGCTTCTATTTCTATACTGGCTACTTTAACGTCAAATATGCTGAATTCGTGCTCAAAGCCAACCATTCCGCCAACCGAAACAGTATTTGTCTGCGTGGTGGTAGTACCGCCTCCTTCAGTTTTCCCAAATGATGTTTCACTGTTGTAAACATATGTATCACCGCCGTCCAAATGCTTTAAATCGGAAAAATAAGGGGGTGAAGCCAATACAGCCATTACGATCGGGCTGGAATACGTAAAATAGTAGTCCTTGTACTTCAGAAGAATCGAATCATTGTCTGTATTAGGCGCAGTAAATGAAAAATTAATGTAAGTGGTCCCCAAATAGTTGCAATTCACCTGCAGATTTGGATCGTGCATGAAGATATTTATATCGTCTGTATATGCTTTTTCCGACCCGCTTAGGGTCAAAGGATCGATTTCAGTCAGCCGGTAATAAGGATTATGCAGAACCAGACTGTCGCCGTTTTTCTCGTTTATAGTGTAGTCATTAAGATATTGAACATATTGATCCTTCCAGAAAAACTGTTCCAGATAAACGGTTTCAATGCCGTCACCGTCAAAATCTGCCGCGGTGGCGTTCCATTCATGATAATAAAAGAGCCCTCCGTCACTTTTAATATCCGTCCATTCCACCCCTGCTGCTCCCCACCAGGAACCGGCAGCCTGGTTGGCAAAATCTCCGTTTGTCAAAGTCCCGCCTTCAAAACGCTTTTTAATGGAAAAGCCGCTGGAAGTATATTCATACAGGACACTGTCACAATAGATGTCTTCCTTGCCGCCCACCGTTTTTACACAGGTGAGATTGGTAATACAGCCGGCAGTCGATAATGAATTATACGGATAGTTTACGCCGTCTTCATCTTTATAATTACCATCATCTACGGTGATGGAAGTATCGTTGACCAACTGCAGATTTCCTGTATTATGATTGTACTTGTACATGGCCAGCCAGCGGGTGTTTTCATCCCGTTCTATTTGCCCCGTTGCCACCAATTCACTTCTGCCGTCATGGTCAATATCGCCAAAATCAAGGGCCAGCCGGGTAATTATTGATTCTTCATTATCTGATCTCTTACATTGTATCGTCTCGTAAATCGGGCTTCCGGTTTTGGTTCCATAGCGAACTTGTATGTATGAATGCGAAATATTAAAATTCCCGGTGGGCTGATACCATTTTTCCAACTTACGGTCATAAAGATTCTGGGAATAGCAAAGATCCTCGATCCCATCAGCATTAATGTCTGCTGCCAGCAAGTCCACCATATTTACAATAGCATCATCCCAGCAAATAAGCGGAAAGGAATTAACTTTGCTCCATGATGCTCCGTTGTAATCATAAACAGCAACCGTTGGTCCCCCGGCTGATTTGGCAGCAGGAACCAGAACCGCAATTTCATCTCTTTCATCTCCGTCAAAATCACCGGCCGTAACGGAAAGATAATTCTGCATCTTATAAGCCAAAGCGTAATCCCGGTAATCCTGATTAGCCGCAGTCATTTCTTCTTCACTTATATCAATGCCGGTGGATCCGCTTTGAAGCACAATGGTTTGATTTTCACCTGTTACAGGATCGATGATTACCAAATCAAAATGTTCGGGGTTCTCCCCCATTGTCATGGCATAGGCCACCATTGCCACGCTTTCGTCGGTGCCATTGGCGTCAAAATCCCCCGGCGCTGTTCTGGTTGCCAGGTACGCGCGTTCCCTCAAGTTAGGAAATGTATTTGTAATGGGAGATTCAAAGGAATTATCATTATGGCCTTTTAATGTGCCTATAACGTTGAATCCGGGTTCTTCAGCATGAACCGTGAATAGTTCTGAAACCGGAGTGATTATCACGTTGCTTTTGCCGTAGGGAGTATCATCGATGCCGGCAGGCTCTTCATAACCTTCCGGCATAATATTCGTGTTAAAGCCCAGCTCTTCCATGGCCGTTCCTCCTGATGCAGCTTCAGCCATGGGCAGAGGAATCACCGGAACAAGTGTAAACACCATGAAAAGTACCAACAACAATGCGACCGACTTGTGCTGTTTAATCAATTTAATTCCCCCTCATTTTTCGAGATAATCTGACATAAGACATGAAAAAACATTTTACCAGCAGACATTGGCTGCAAAAATTTTGCAATAATTTATTCAATTATATTATATTTTTGTTTTAAGCAGTTAATTTTCACATAATTTACCGTTTTTTAGTCGATTTTTATCTATTCATTAAATATAATCAAAAAACCGCCCTTTACGGACGGTTCTGCATTTTATTCATTTAAAGATGATTATCAATTACATTTTTTCACCGGGTCTTTTACACAATTGTCGTAAGGCACTAAAAATTCTCTGATGCCGCTGGCATAAGGTGCAATTTCATAAAGTTGAAAATAAACCACCACTCCCTGTGGGGTGCAGTAAAAATTATTTACATTAAAATACTGCTCCACAAGTTCTTCATAGTTCTCGAAGTACGGCTCAGGATCCTGTTTGATCTGTTCGATCACTTGATCTTTGATATATCTGCGGTAATCAAACAGACATTCAAATAGTTCACTGAGTTTGATCATCTTGCCTGTCTGCAGGTTCCAGGTCTGGGAAGTGCGGTCGGTAATACCATGGGCTCCGCCGGTAAATTGGTAACGGTCAAAATATAGGCTTAAAATGCAAGCTTTATTATAGGTTATGTTATAACTGTCTTCAGCAGCAAATATTCGTACGGGATACCCGTTTTGAATATCGTCAAGATATTGTTCCACTGCCATCTGATACAGGTCCTTTTCCACATATTGCTGATACTCCAGTGCCCTGGACTTGTAATAGTTATTAACCACCTTGGCCGCTTTTTTATAATTTTCGGAAGAAATCTCCGGATATTGTATGCTGTAAGTTAAAACCGTTACCCCGTCATACTGCATATCTTTTTTCAAGACAATGTTTTTGACCGTAACTAAAAATTTCGCCACTATCATCACCCCATTAACAACATATGAAGATTTGTCTGAATGAGTGATGATCCGGGCAGGAATTTTTAATGTACAGTATGTTCACATTCCCATTAATGCTGATTGGTTTTTAAGCCAGTTCCAGCCCTACCGGACAGTGATCACTGCCCATCACTTCTGCATAAATTCTGGCTTCTTTGATCTGTTCTTTGATTCGTTCCGAAACCAGAAAATAATCGATACGCCAACCCACATTCTTTTCCCGGGCTTTAAACATATAGGACCACCAGGTATAGGCGCCCTCCAGATCCGGATACTTATAGCGGAAGGTATCGATGAATCCCGCCTCCAAAAGTTCCGTCATCTTTTGCCTTTCCTGGGGCGTAAAGCCGGCATTCTTCTGGTTGGATTTCGGATTTTTCAAATCGATTTCCTGATGGGCAACATTCAGGTCACCGCATATGATCACCGGCTTTTTTTCATCCAGGTTTTGCAGATGTGCGCGGAAATCATCCTGCCATTGCATCCGGTAGTCAAGCCGGGCCAGTTCGCGCTGTGAATTAGGTGAATAGGTATTGACCAGGTAAAAATCATTGTATTCCAAAGTGATCACTCTTCCTTCAGAACCATGTTCCTCCTGAATGAGATCATATTCTACGGAGATTGGTTTGACGCGGGAAAAAACTGCCGTACCGGAATACCCTTTTTTTACTGCACTGTTCCAGTATTCTTCATACCCTTCCAGGTCGATTGCCGTCTGCCCCGGCTGCATTTTTGTCTCCTGGATACAGAATATGTCCGGTTGTTCAGCTATAAAAAAATCCATGAATCCTTTGTTTAAAACCGCCCGCAGTCCGTTTACATTCCATGAGATCAATTTCATATGATTTTCACTCCATTATTATGCTAAAGTTGATTATATACAGGGCTGATTCCGGCAGCATCGCTTCTCAGCCAGGTTAAGAATAAAACTTCTGATATTTAGAATAACACAACCTTTTGCCTTATCGGATAGAATTATATGATCGAATTGGTGTTGTTTTAAGGGGGTGATCAAATGCGGGTACCAAGCTTCGATGAATTTGCAGACATGCTGGACCTGGCCATAGAACGTATTCCCGAACGATTTCTCCGTGCCTTGACCGGAGGATTCAATGTACAGGAAGAAAAAAAGCGTGACGGGGATTATTATGTGATGGGAGAATACATTGAGGACGGTTTGTTAGGCAATTTCATCATGTTTTATTACGGTTCATTCAAAGCTCTGCTGGCGGATGAACCATTGGCGGTTTGGGAAGAAGAAATCATGGATACCGTACTTCACGAACTCCAGCACCATCTGGAGTCAATGGCCGGCCGCGACGATCTGGCACAAAAAGAAATCGAAGAGCTGACTCAGGCTCTTCGCAAAGGCTGTTGATTTTGATTGCTATGGTGAATCGCTGACTCCACGCAGCAACCCCTTCTGCTTCGTCGGCGAAGGCTAATTTATTTAATAATACTTTCGCTATATTATTTAACAATTTATATTTCCCAGTTCTACAGCTGACTGTCACTCAGGCTGAAAGTATCCCCCTGCCTGATGTCACCAGTTTCAAAGCCTTTGTTGAACCAGCGGCTGCGTTGTTCAGATGTGCCGTGGGTAAAGCTGTCAGGGACAACATATCCATAGGCATTTTTTTGCAGCCGGTCATCTCCAATGGCACTGGCCAGATTCAATGCTTCGTCTATATCGCCCTCGTCGAGAATATTCATGCGCTCAACATAATGGGCCCAGATGCCGGCATAAAAGTCAGCCTGCAATTCCAGCCGCACCATATACCGGTTAAAGTCTTTCTCACTGACTTTCCCCCGCATAGCCATGACCTGGTCGCTGGTCCCCAATATATTTTGTACATGATGCCCCACTTCATGAGCGATCACATAGGCCATGGCAAAATCACCCGGAGCGTTATATTTGTTCTTCAGATCACTATAAAAGCTCAAATCAATATATACTTTCTCGTCACCCGGACAGTAAAACGGTCCGGTGGAAGAGCCGGCCTGTCCGCAGGCGGATTGTACGCTTTCGGTAAACAGAACCAGTTTGGGATAGTTATAGGTAATGTTTTCCTTCGCCAATATTTGTGTCCAGACATCTTCGGTTTCAGCCAGAACTACGGATACGAATTCGGTCAATTCTGCTTCCTCTGCTGTCTCCACATAAGATGAAGAGTTATTTTGATTGTTTAGCTGCGAATTATTGATGACTTCTGAAGGATCTCCCCCCAGTAATAAAACCAGCAGAACGATAACAATGGTACCGATTCCCCCTCCGGCGATCCCCGTCATCGACCGGCCCCGCCGGTCTTCAACATTCTGGCTGGTACGTCTGCCCTTCCACTTCATAGTTCTCCCCTCCTGCGATCTCAAGTGTTTTGTAAGTTATGTGCTTTGAAATGTATCTTATTTATAAAACATAATTCTGCGATATACTACCCCGAGGCGGAGCAAATTGACGGATCACTTTTTCTGCTGCCTTGAGCCCATCTACCGCTGATGACATGATACCCCCGGCATAACCTGCGCCCTCCCCCATGGGATATAATCCTCTGATGTTTGCCATTCCCATTTCATCCCGGTTGATTCTGACCGGTGAAGAACTCCTGGTTTCCACCCCGGTCATTACGCTGTCCTCCATGGCAAATCCCCTGAGACGTTGGTCAAAATAAGGGATCGCTTCTTTCATTGTGGCTGTAATATAATCAGGCAGGCATTGTTGCAGGGGTGCAAAGGTGATCCCCGGCTTATAAGTAGGCTTTACCTGGCCAGTGCCAGGACTTTCACGATTTTGCAGGAAGTCACCGGTGAGCTGAACCGGAGCCAGGTAATTTTCTCCCCCCAGCTTAAAGGCCAGTCTTTCCCATTTACGTTGAAATTCTATTCCTGCCAGAGGGTGGCGGCTGGGAAAATCGTCCGGTGTTACCCCTACCAATAAAGCGGAATTGGCATTTTCGCTATTACGGCTGAATTCACTCATACCATTGGTAACTACGCCGCCCGCTTCAGAGGCTGCCGCTACCACATACCCCCCGGGGCACATGCAAAATGTATATGCCGACCGTCCGCTGTGTGAATGATATGCCAATTTGTAATCCGCTGCACCCAGAGCGGTGTGACCGGCATAATTTCCGTATTGTGCCCGATCGATAACTGTCTGGGGATGCTCTATCCTGACCCCGATGGAAAATGCCTTGGGACTCATAGCAACACCCCGGCGGTGCAGCACTTCATAAGTATCCCGGGCGCTATGGCCGATAGCCAGTAACAGGATCTGGCAATCAAATTTTTCTTCATTATTAATCTCCACTGCTCTGATTTGATCATTTTCCAGGATAAAATCAGTTACTTTGGCTTTGAATCTTACTTCCCCTCCACAGGAAATGATCTGCTGCCGGATATTCTTAACTGTAGAGGCAAGCTTATCCGTACCGATATGGGGTTTGCTTTTATATAAGATTTCCGGCGGTGCCCCGGCGTGGATAAATTCCTGCAGGACATAACGGCAGCGGGGATCATTGATCAAGGTAGTCAGCTTTCCGTCAGAAAAGGTTCCTGCTCCCCCTTCCCCAAACTGCACATTGCATTCCGTGTCAAGCCGGCCTGAATGCCAGAATTGACTGATCCGCTCAGTACGGCTGTCTACGTCTTCTCCCCTTTCCAGAATCACCGGCCGGTATCCGTTCCTGGCCAAAAACAATCCGGCGAACAAGCCGGCAGGGCCCATACCGACAATGACCGGACGGTTTTTCATTTTGCTGCTCCCGGTCTGGACCGGCTGGCAGGTTTCTTCAGGAGTGAACGTAACCCCTTTTAAGCTGCTTCTGTTAAATAGCTTGCTTTCATTTTTCAAACTCACATCTAGCGTGTAAACAAAAAATATGGCACTTTTTTTGCGCGCATCTATGGATTGCCTGTAAATGCTGTAATTTTCAAGTTCCTGCTCTTTGATATTGAGCCGGGTTATAATTGCCTGCTTCAGGGCTTCCTTCTCCCGGCTGCCGCTGGCGGCTTTATCGATGTTGATTTTTATATCAGACAGTCTTAACATAGAACCTCCATCACACCTTTACAAAGCCGCACTTTGTCCGGCGACAAAACCTGATGACCAGGCCCATTGCAGGTTATATCCCCCGCACTTTCCGTCAATATCGATCATCTCCCCGCAGAAGTAGAGTCCAGGTATCAGTCTTGATTCCATGGTATCAGGATCTATCTCGCTGATATCAACTCCCCCGGCTGTTACTTGAGCACTGTTCCAGCCTTTGGTGCCCCGAATCTTAAATCTCCAGTCGGTTAAAATACGGGTCAGTTCATCGATTTCCCGGGCTTTCATATCAACCGCCCGGCGTTTTAACTTTTCAATACCTGCCTCCATCAACACCACCGGAATCAGCCGCTTATTGATCAAACCCACCAGGCTAAATTCAATGGTTTTCGCACCGGCGTTTTGCAGACGCCTGGTCAATAGTCCTAGCAGTTCTTCTTTGCTCATGCTGTCCAGCATATTTATTTTCAAATATACTTCCTGCATATCTCTTAATAGTTCTGCGGCTTTCCGGCTGAGCTGCAGGATGGGGGGACCGGACACCCCATAATTGGCAAAAAGGATGTCACCCCGATCGATGGCGACGGATCGATTATTATGTATGATTTCAGCGGTACCGTTTATTTTGACCCCTTCAATGCGTTTAAAATTAGGTCCTTCCAGCATGATCTGCACCAGAGCCGGAAAAATGTCGGTGGTCCTGTGTCCCAACTGCTGTGCCAGGTCATATCCCCTGCCATCCGACCCGCTGGCAGGCATGGCCTTCCCTCCGGCAGCCAGGATCACCCGGTCTGCTTTATAAACCTGCCCATTATCGATTTCGACCAGAAAACCTTCTTTTGACGGTTCAATGCTTTTAACCAAAGCTTCGCAAACCGTGTTCACACCTGATTCTTCAAGTTCATAACGCATCACATCCAGAACACTGGAAGCCTGTTCTGACATGGGGAAAACTTTGCCCTCCTCCTCGACTTTTGGCTCGATCCCCAGTTTCTTAAAAAAAGCAAGGGCATCTTCAACGGTGAAATGGGTCAATGCATACCGGGCAAAACCAGGGTTTGCCCCATGATAGCAGGAGATGCCAATATTGATATTTGTATAATTACAACGTCCGTTACCGGTTGCCAGCAGCTTTTTGCCGACTCTGGCATTACGCTCCAGTATGGTGACTTGCGCACCCAAACGGCGGGCGGTTATGGCGGCCATCATTCCCGATGCCCCGCCTCCGATTACGATTACCTGTTTTTTCGTCATAAAACCTCTTTCTTAACGCTAATGAAAAGATTGGTTCTCTTAACTGTGAGTCTTTTCCAATTCCAATAATCGAGCTTTAACATCCAGTCCCCCGCCATATCCTACCAAAGTGCCGTTTTTACCAATGACCCGATGGCATGGAATAACGATAGCTATGGGGTTGCGGTTATTCGCCATACCCACTGCCCGACAGGCTTTTATATTCCCGATCTGTTCCGCAATTTGCTGATAACTTCTGGTTTCGCCATAAGGGATTCCTTGCAGCGCCTGCCATACTTGTTGTTGAAATCTTGTACCTTCTGCCATAAGCGGCAAATCAAAAATCTTACGTCTGCCTGCCAGGTATTCATTGATTTGGGCAGCGGCGCTTTTAATCAGCTGGCTCTCATTGATCCGGCAATTTACAGGCGCCTTTTCCCCGTGTAAAACTACATCAGTGATTGTATCCCCGTTATCAGCAATACCGATTCTTCCAATTAGCGTTTGGTAATAATAGATATTTTTTATGTTAATCAAATTCATGCTGTTTCCCTTCTTCCGGCAATCCAGCGATAGAAAGCAGCTGCCAAAACTTTTGCCCTTTCTTCTTCTGATTATCTATGATCGATCCCTGCTTTTATTTAAAATACAAAATAATAAGAATCAAGTAAACAATCCTGCTGGTATTTTGTCGCTAATCTATGCAGAAAAGTCTTCAGTCTTCGCAGTTCCAGCTCTCCCTGCTGATATTTCTCCATCAATTCAAGAAACTTGTCTTTTTCCTTTGTCAGGGCAACATCTTTGAAGTATCCCCAAACATGCTGCGCGGCATTAACAGCATTGCCTTTTTCGATGGGTGTACGCAGTGCCTTATCCAAATGATCATAAAACCCGATCGCCGGATATTGCTTTTTATTCTTGAGCAACTTTGTGATCGCCCGATATTCAGCCTGGCTCCGTTCCAAAACTGTATATATATACTTGCTCCATTCCGATTCCAGCCTGGTAATATTCTGGTCTTCAGTCGTGCAGTTGATGCATTTGATGGCCGACAGGTTTTTATCTTTCACTTCCAGCATGATATCAGTGTCTGACCCTGATAATTTTTCATAAAATTGCATAAATCCATCGATATTAATGGTACTGGAATGTGATCCGGGCTGGCGGCAAGGGTCCTGTTGGGAATAATGGATCTTCTGAGGGCCGTCCTGCTGGCCCCATGTTTTCCGGCAATCATCGATCCATTCCCTTTCATGGTTGCTTGACCCGGCAGAATTGATCTGATCATGCAGATTATCATAGACGACCGGTGCATTTATAATCTGGCTGATTTCCAGAACATCTGCAATGTTATATGATCGATCGTCATTTTCAATGACCAGCCGTTTTTTTATCTTTTCGTCCAGTTGTCCATAATGGGAAATAAACCTGCGGGCAGATGAACTCTTATCCTTATAGACCCCGCCGATATGCAGCACGATCTTGTGTTTTTCATCCAGTCCCAGACTGTCTAGTATCCGATCATGGTATTCCAGGTCAGCAACGGCCCGTTTTGCCACCTCCACATCCGGTGAGTTAAGCACTGTGTATTGCCCCGGATGCATCGATACTCTCATTTTGCTTTTTTGTATTTTCTGTCCAATAATAGCAAACTGCCGGGAAAAATCTTCGTACCACGGCAGTCTATTCACCGGACTGGAACCGAAAGGAATCAAATCAGAACTAATGCGAAATAGGTAAATTTGATTGGCGATATTATAATCGATGATCTTATCCAGTGTTTTTAGATTATGCGCGATCAATTCCCTGAGCTTTTCAGCACTGGCATTTTTAAGTATACAACTTTTAAACTCGGTATCCGGTACTCCTGCCGTCAGGCAGGCATAACCGATCCTCATAATAACCTCCGGTGATCCCAATTGCTGATATATTGTTATATACAAGAATTATACCAGCAATTGCATCTACATAATATTGTATAAAATTTCTTGGTGAATATAGGTAATACTTGATTTCAGGCTAAGAGATAAAAAGCGGGGTCAGATTTTTACCTGCCCCGCCAGCGGTAGAAACATTTTATCAACTGGGATCTTCATCTGCTTCCGGTATCGAATCATTAAACTGCCCTTGTGAATCGTAACTGCCGCAATTTAGACATATCCACTGCTCACCGTTGTAATCAAAGTCTGTTATTTCGCCGCACTCAATACAAAAGTCCACAACTTTTACTGCCATGGCTGCTTCCTCCTTTTATTCTGCAAAGCTGCTTTGAAATTACAAAGTACGATCTTATAAGAGCTTGATTTGATTCCATTTATAGTATATCACGATTCCAATTACCTGATTAATCTTTCCCGGGTTTGAGATCATTAACTTCCATCGTTCTATATGCGAATAGAGCGCACGACATCATTCAGCCTATTAAGACCTGCCATCATGACCTTCGTGGGGCAAGCCAGATTCATACGCTCAAAACCGGCACCTTCTACACCAAAAATGTAGCCTTCATCGAAAAACACCTGGGCTTTGAAATGCATAAGTTTCTCCAGTTCCATATGGTCCAGACCTAATCCACGGCAGTCCATCCACTGCAGATATGTGCCTTCCAGCGGATAGACCTTGATAGCAGGGATATTATCTTCAATATACTTCTTTAACTGCAGATGATTATGGCAAATATGATGTATCAGTTGTTCCAGCCATTCTCCGCACTCCGTATAAGCTATCTCACAGGCTTTATAACCTAATATGTTCAGGGAAAAGAAACCGTTTTGGTTCAGCACACTTACAAACTTCTTCCGTAATTTCTCATTGGGAATAATCATATTGGAGGTCTGCAATCCCGCCAGATTAAAGGTCTTGCTGGGGGATGTACATACCATCATATTTTGGGCCAATTCATCAGAGATATTGGCAAAAACAGTATGTTTCTGGCCCGGCATGATCAGGTCAAAATGAATTTCGTCAGAGATGATCATAACCTGATTGGCCACACATATTTCTCCTACCCGGGTCAGCTCTTCAGGTGTCCAGACTCTGCCCACCGGATTGTGGGGACTGCAGAACAGCAGCAATTTTACCCGGGGATCGCGAGCCTTCTTTTCCAGGTCGTCGAAGTCGATCTTATATGTATCCCCGTTGTCAATCAGGGGGTTTTTGATCAGGGTTCGCTGGTTACCTTCCACAGCGGCATAGAAAGGATAATACACTGGAGTCTGTATGATGACGGCATCTCCCGGTTGAGTAAAGGCTTGGATGGCTTGAAAAAATGCACTGACTACACCCGGGGTGCCTACGATCCATTCCGGCTCAATCTGCCAGTCATGTCTTTGCCTCATCCAATTGCATACTGCTTCCAGATATCCGGCACCAGCACGTGTATATCCCAAAATAGCCCTATCGATAAATCTTTTTAATCCTTCAGTGATCTCCGGGGGATTTTTAAGTTCCATATCCGCTACGGAAAAAGGAATGATACCTTTGGCAACATCAGGGTTGCACCTTTTCATATGTTCCCATTTTTCCGAACAGGAATCGCTCCGGTCAATAACAGTTTCAAAATCGTACTTTTTTTTATTTGTCATGAGGGGTTCACTCCTGTAGATTATTTAAAAATCATCATCCATATTATTAGGAAAAGTGAGCGTCATACTGATCACTACATTTTCCGGTTTGATGTCTTCCCTTAATGATCCTGGTTCAGTATCAAATCGAAAGGATAAAGCTGCTGCACCTTCGACTTTAAAAACGCCGTATAGTTTTCCTCCATGGATGCTTTCAGGTTCCATATACTCTGACCGGTATATATCAAAAACCCTGGCAGCGGTATCGCCAACTTTGAGGCCCAGATTGGTTTCTGCCTCTGGAGCGGTTGCATAGATTTCCATAACAGCACCCGAATCTCTGCCGATAAACACTTCATATCCCCTATCGAATGTCAAGCGGTCAAATGGTTCCGGGAAATTCATCGAATCTTCTCCACTGGATGTTTCCGTATAGTTTTGCCCTAGTTTTTCGATGACAGTTTCTCTGCTGTCCCCCAGTCTGATCCCAGCTATGCTGGGTTTGATATTCCTGGTGGTCTTTTGACTCTCCCGGCCTTGTTCATCAATTTCTGTATACCCGATATTTCCCTTTTCATCCCATGAGGCTGCCTTGTAAAGATAGTTCTTGGTTTTCCAGATCAATTCGCTTTTTCCGTTTTCCAAATGAAATATATTCAAAGAGCCCCAGCTGTCTCCATAATTATGCTGTTCGAATCCGTAAGCCAGTGATGAGCCATCGGGACTGAACACTGGAAGATCTATGCTTTCCAGGGTTGATTTCTGCTGCAGGGTGTCAGTTTGGAAGATCCGGCTATTTACTCGATCCCCTGCCGTTTCGCTGATCAAAAAATACTTACTGTTTGGCGACCAGGTAGAAGCAAGGAAATCCGAATTCAAAACAGCAATTTGCCTGGCTTCGTCGTTGACTTTCCAGACTGAAACCTGAGAGGAACCATTGCTTTTCCCCGGTTGGATGTAAAGAACCGCAGATTCATCAGGCGACCAGGTTAACTCTGATACTTCTTCATTGGCCGTCAATTGCTCCATTATACTTTCTTTGGTATTTTCAGAGGGCAAATCCTGGTCTGCCGATTTAACGCAGCCTGGAAGCATGGTCAGACAAATGATCAGTAATGTTATCAAATAAAATTTTTGTGAAATTGCTCGCTTCATATATTTCTCCCTTTAAATCAATGTTATATGGATGTTACGAAGGGAAGTTATCATTCTTGCATAATAACCTTACAATTTGACAGGAAGAACTGCACTTGGTTCAAATCACCAATGCAGCGGGCGCGAAAGCGAAGCAGGCAGCCTCGTATATCCGTCCCCTTTGGCTCCATTGACCTGCATCTGGGTAAGAAAGATCGCTTTTGATAAATCAGAACCCCTGATGTCAGCATCCCGCAGATCAGCTCCGATCAGATCAGCACCGCTCAGATCCTTTCCTTTTAAGTCGGCCGCTATCAAACAAGTTCCTCTTAAGTTAGCCCCTCTAAGCTCGATTCTTTTCAAATCCTTTCCGGCCAGATCCGCTCCCGGGAACAATCGCATTTTTCTGTTCTTTTGCAGTTCGGTTTCCAGGTTGTATTCACTGCGTACCAGTTCGCTCACTTGTAAAAGCAATTCTTTCACCATTTCCCGATGCGCTGCTGTATCCACTTGTAACAACTTATCCGGATCGAGTTCAGTCAGTCGCCTGGTCTCATCAATGAAATGCCTAATTTCTTGATATTTTAAGCGGGCCGATTCCAGCTCAAGGGCAGCCTCCAAATACCAAAGCAGTTCATGCAGTTGCAGCATGATATGAAATGCATCAAACATTTGCATGGCGATGACCGGCTTGCTTCTCCAATCATTACCCTGAAAGGTGATCTGGCTGATCTTTTGTCCGGCGCCGAAGCAATCAAAAGCAGTGCAGCCTTTATATCCCTGTTCCCTGAGATCCTGATGGATACAACAGCGAAAATCGTCCCTTAGATGAAGGCAGGGATGGCCTGCTTCTTTGTCCAGAGGAAAACCATCAGAACGTGAAAAATAAAAAGCAGCGCAGCACAACCCGAAACATTTCTCACAGTCGCCCCTGAGACTGCCGCTTTGATCTGCTATAAAGCAACCTTGTTCATCGATATTATCAGCCAATATTTTTTACTCCTCAACTCTTTATTGATTAATACTAATCTAACAGAAATACAAGGGCTGGGAAATAAAAAAGGCTCAAATGGTGTTTTTCCCTATGCCTATTGACTGGGCAAAACCGATCGAATCGCTTCCATGATCTCCTGGTAGCTGGTACAGCGGCAGATATTGGATTGAAGCCATTCATGAATCACCTCATCACTGGCATCAGGGTGGATATTTATCAGCCCCTGGCAGTTCATAATAAATCCTGGTGTACAATACCCGCACTGAAAAGCAAATTTATCAACAAAGGCTTGTTGGATCGGTACTTTGTCCAGTCCCTCGATGGTAGTTACTTCATGCCCAATAGCCTCTGCAGCCAGCATGAGACAAGACTTTACCGGCCAGCCGTCCACCAGTACAGTACAGGCACCGCAATCCCCATTTTCACAGCCTGGTTTGGCTCCGGTCAGTCCCAATCGCTCTCTTAAGAAAAAAAGCAGTGTATCTGAAGGTCGTGCCAGGGCTTTTCTGATTTCTCCATTTATATGTAATTCGATCAAACTTTCGTTAAGAATTTGTAACATTGCCGGTCTCCAATTCATTTACAATGCTGGTAAGCAGATGCTTTAAGATAAAGGTACGATAACCAGCTGAACCTTCCAGATTATCCGGAACGGTTGCAGGTAATTTGTTCAAAGCTTGTTCTACCCGCTGTTCCAAAGTCAGGTTAATATCATTCAAAGCTTCTTCCATTTCTATGGAGCGGAATGGAAAATTTACCAGACCACTGAAGGCAGCACGCACCTGGTTATCAGTCAGTAATGCACAGACGGTCAGCAGCGGGTAATGGATCTTGTCTTCCTTGGTCCGTTTCACATGTACATAAGGACAGGATACGTAGTTCCTGGGGATATGTACCTGCACTAATAACTCACCCCGATTAAGCTGCATCCGCTTTGAAAAAACTTCATTGATGGGTACTCTACGCGCGTTCTTGACTGAGGCGATCACCAAGTATGCATTAGTCAGCAGCAGGGGCAGGACCGCTTCACGGTAAATGATGGTGCCGCACAGATTCCCCCCCAAAGTGATCTTGTTTTGTATTGTGTGATCTGCTACCCGGGCACATGCCTGGGCTAAAAGCGGGAACAAATTGGCTTCATGGATCTGGGTCAAAGTGACTCCGGCCCCAATAACCAGATCATCACCATTGAATTCCATTGCTTTTAATTTAGGGATCTCCTTTACATCGATCACTGCTCCGGTAGTGATGCTGCTCATGCGGGCCATACTAATGATCTCAGTCCCTCCTGCATAAAATACAGGGTTTTTTCCACTTTCTTCAAGGGTCTGAAAAATGTCAGCGGCATTTGTAATACTCTGTGGTCGATAATATTCAAAATCAAAGGAAATCATTTTGGGCCTCCCTAAGCTTTTTCCAGATCAATTCCGGGGTGACCGGCACCTGATCCAACTCTACTCCGGCGGCCAGACTTAAGGCATTTACCAATGCGGCATGAATACCTATGATCCCATGTTCAGCCAGGCCCCGGGAGCCGTAAGGTCCGTTGACATTCGGTGTTTCCACCCAATCCACCAAGTATTCCGGCTGTTCTCCGATCCGTATCACCTTGTATGTACGCAAACTGGTATTTTGCAGTTCCTGGTCAGCACTCCACAGGAAAGCTTCCCTGCTGCCCAATCCCAACCCCATACCCATAGCCCCCATAACTAATCCTTTGGCACTTTTGGGATTGATTACTTTACCGGCATCGAGAACGGTAGCGGCTTTTATGATTCTATAAGTATAGTCAGCGGTATTCAGTTCCACTTCCACTGCCTGGACACCGGGAGTGAGAAAAGGGCCCGGCTGCCCTTTGCCGGTTTCCTGGTCCATGGCGGTAAGATGAGGCATAATGTAGGATCCCCTTCCAATGATCTGTCTTCCCACAGTATTGCCATTCGGATATTTAAAACCATGTACGATATCTTTATATTCCACATAAAATTCCGGATTTTCTTTAAGATATACTCTTTCATGTTGAAAATCCAGATCTTCCGGTGAACACTTGAGGGCCATGGCACCAAGGTTTATTAATTGACCAATGGCATCATTTGCTGCTGTTAAAACAGCCCGCCCCACCAAAAAAGTAGACATACTTGCTACGGTTTTCCAATCATGGGGACTGGTACGGGTATCAACCTCCATTTGAACATAGATCCGGTCAATATCCATTCGCAGTCTTTCAGCCAGTATCTGGGCCAATGTTGTCCTGGTTGAAGGCCCAATCTCCACGGCCCCTACTTGCAGATTGGCGCTGCCATCAGAATTAAAGGAAACTATAGCTGCAGCAAAAGCATCCGTTGGAGAACTGGAGGTTTTCCAGAAACAAGCGATTCCTTTTGCTTTGATACGGTTGTTCCCCATATCGATACGGTTCCCTTCCTCCCAATTAATTAACTTTTGTATTTTTTCAATACATCCGGGTAAATAGCCCAAAATGCTCGGTGTTAGTCTAACCTGTGTAGGAGTGGTATCTCCTGATTGAATGGCATTTATACGCCTTAATTCCAGCGGATTCATGTGCAGGGCGGCTGCCAGTTTATCCATCATCCGCTCAACGGCAAAGGTCATTGAAGAATGTCCGAATCCACGGAATGAAGTAGCAAAAGTATGATTTGTGTAAATGCAGTATGCATCACACCAAACATTTTCAAGCCGGTATGGTCCAGTGCAGCTCATCGCCATGGCAGAGGTCATTCTTGGTCCAGTATCAGCGTAAGCCCCGGTCCCGACCAAAAAAGTGTATTCCCCGGCAACCAGCTTGCCGTCCTTCCTGGCGCCCAATTTCACTGTAGCTTCCAATGCCAGTTTACCTGGAGCGCTGGCGATATCCTGTTCCCGGGAATTCTTTATGAGGACTGGCTGCCCGCCCACTGCTTTCGAAGCCATGACGGCAAGGTATTCCAGATTCGTAGATGCTTTCCCTCCATATCCACCCCCAACCAGAGGTACCCGGACTACAACCTTTCCCAGGTCTACTTTGAAATGTTGGCTGATCAGCTTGCGCACAGCGAATGGTGATTGAGAGCTGGTATCAACGATGATTTGTCCATCCGGAAGAATTTCAGCTTTGGCATTATGCGGTTCCATGGCAATATGATCTGATGAAGGAAGCGAAAAAGATCCTTCCACGATTACCTCAGCTTCATTCCAGCCCTTGTTGATATCTCCTTTACGGATCTTGATCTGATGGCAAATATTAGTGTTTTGAACCGGATACACTTCCGGAATCACTTTTTTATAAGAGCCCAGTTGATCATGAACCAAAGGGGATTCTGATTTGATCGCCTCCCGTGGCGAATTGACCGTGGGAAGTTTCTCATACTCAATTTTGATCCTGGCTGCAGCCGCACACGCTTCGAATTCACTGCGGGCAATAACCAGGGCAACCGGTTCTCCATAATAGCGCACTTTTCCTTTAGCCAAAGGAGGCCGGTCCTCCAGAACTGAACCGGTCAAATCAGGATAGCTGTCACCCGTCAGAATAGCCTTAACACCGGCCATCATTCTTGCTCCCTGAAGATGGATATTTTTTATATTTCCATGGGCACAGGTGCTGGTTACCAAAACTCCATGCAATAATCCCGGAGAAGAAATGTCAGCATTATACAAAGCCCTGCCGGTTACTTTCTCCCAGGCATCTTTGCGAATAACATCATTTCCTATGGATTGGAACTCCAAGCACAGATTCCTCCTATTTTTATTATTCTTATTTATATCTCCCAAACATACGGATATTATTCGCTGGTTTTGAATATCAGATTACAAGTATCTGCCAAGTTCAATGGATGTTAGGGCTTAATATTTTTGCATACCACGAGAATAATTGCGCACCCTAATAAGTAGATTTGAAAGGAGGTAGTTTTTCGTTATGCAACTATCGACAAGGGAACTTTTGTATCTGGAAGACTGCAGCAAGATGATGGAAGCGATACAGAAAACATGTCAACACGCCATGAGCGAGTGTACTGATCCCCAGGTAAAAAGCCTTATTCAAAAAATGGGCAGCGAGCATAACCAGTTAATCCAGAGTTCAGCTTCATTTGTTTCAAGAAGCAGTATGCAGTAAGGAGGAAGTTGTAATGTCAAAAGATATGGAATGGATGGGCATCCTTTTATATGAACACAAGCTGGCCGCCAGCATGCTCAATCAGACCTTTGATCACCAAAAACAAATCTTTGATGTGATGAATCAAAAAGGTTGGTATAAAGTTGCGCCGGCCCCGCAGGAAGAATTAACCCGTATTCAGCAAAGTTTTTCCCAGATGCAGCAGCAGCAACAGCAAATGTAAGGAGCAACAGGCCGGTTTTCTAATCGTTGAACCAAAGTCCAGTTTTATATGACAGTTAAACCCGTCAATGAATTTATTGGCGGGTTATTAATTTAAATCATGAATTCGTGCCATAGCAAATATAATTTGATAATCCTAAATTTTTTCTTGGGTTTCTTATCTCATTGCTCCTGGACCGGACTATTAAATATCTGTCTTTTTTACGAAAACTATACCCAAATGTTTCGAAATTTGTTATTATGATTAGGTAGTTTGGTTGGATGGTAAAAAACGGGGTTTAAAAAAGCAGGATGGTAGCATGGCAGGCAAATAACTGGACACAGACAGTTATGTCTATGTGACATGCTTATCAACTCCTGCGGGAGTTTTTTTTGTTGGGAAAAATTATTTGAGGGAGTGTTTTATGATGGTGAAAAATATTGGTTGGCGCGTGACGATTGCAGGTATTCTTCTCAATCTTGCCGGTGGGTTTTTATATGCCTGGAGTGTATATGCGGCAGCCCTCATTCAAGAACTGGGGTTTACAAAGACCCAGGCTATGTTTCCCTACACTGTGGCACTGGCGATGGTAGCACTGATGATGGTACCTGGAGGGAAGTTATTTGATAAATACGGGCCGCGGGTTGTAGCTTCTGCCGGCGGGGTATTGATGCTCGTGGGTATGATGCTGACTTCTCTGCAAACTACCATACCAGGTTTCGTAGTATTTTTTGGAATTATTGTTGGAGCCGGATCGGGGATGTCATACGGGGCTACCATTCCTTCTGCAGTCAAGTGGTTTCCGCCCGCCAAACGCGGTTTGGCATCCGGTTTGGTTGTGGCAGGGCTCGGTCTGGCAGCAGCCTATGCAGCCCCTCTCACTCAGGCCATTATAAATGCCGTAGGGGTTACGCAAACCTTCCTGATCATAGGGATTGTATTTGGGGGATTAGTGATCTTGTTTGCGCAGTTCCTGGCTGTGCCTCCAGCCGGATATGTACCCGCTGGTGCACCGTCAGAGACTGCCAGCGGAGCATCCGGTAAAAGAGAATTCTCTCCGGCTGAAATGATGAGAACCGTACAATTTTGGATGATTTGGTTTATGTACTGCTTTGGAGCCATTGCCGGCCTGATGGTAATCGGCCATATAGCTATCATTGCCGGTATCCAGGCTAAGCTTACCTGGGGTTTTGCCCTGGTAGCAATTCTGGCGGTCTTCAATTCCGGCGGCCGTGTCATCGGCGGATTTTTGTCAGACCGAATTGGGCGCAACAAGACTCTGGCAATAATGTTTTTACTGCAGGCGGCTAATATGCTGATGTTCGTTAATTATACCAGCATGACATCCTTAACGGTGGGAGTCTGCATTACCGGCATTGCTTACGGATCACTGCTGGGCATTTTCCCGGCCTTGACTTATGACTTTTTCGGCCTGAAAAACAGCGGAGTTAATTATGGCCTTGTGTTTACCGCTTTTGGAGCAGCTGGTTTGATCGGCCCGCTGACTGCAGGTAAAATTGTTGATGTTACTGGTTCTTACAGTTATGCATACTTGGCCGCTGCAGCCATACTGGTGATCGCTGCCATAATGGTCAAGTTTCTCAGTCGGCCGGACCAGGAAGCAGTGATTACAAAATAAATGCTTATGTATATAAATGGTTTTATATTTTTGAGAAAGGAATGAAAATACATGCCCATAACCGAATTTTTGGTGCGAAATGCCAGTCTGTATGGCGATGAAGTCAGTCTCATTGAAGTAAATCCTGAGCTGGAGGAAAAACGTGCAATTACCTGGCGTGAATATGAACTCATTGAACCAAATCCCATCGCCATGTACCGGCGTGAGATTACCTGGCGGGAGTTTGATAACCAGGCCAATCAATTTGCCAATCTGCTTTTGAAAAAAGGAATTAAAAAAGGTGATCAGGTAGCAATTCTGCTGATGAATTGTCTGGAATGGCTGCCGATTTACTTCGGCATCCTTAAAACCGGTGCAATTGCTGTGCCCTTAAACTTCCGCTATACTGCAGAAGAAATCAAATACTGTCTTGAATTATCGGAAGCCGATGCATTAATCTTCGGACCTGAATTCATTGGCCGGGTGGAAGCAGTTTTCGATCAGATCACAAAGGTCAAATTACGCTTTTTTGTCGGCGAGGATTGTCCTCCCTTTGCAGAATGCTACCGCACCCTGGCAGCAAAATGCTCGACGGAAGATCCCTCCATTGCACTGACGGATGAAGATGATGCGGCAATTTATTTCTCTTCCGGCACGACCGGTTTTCCCAAAGCAATATTGCATAAACACCGCAGCCTGGTATCATCTTGTGAAACCGAACAAAACCATCATGGTCAGGGCCGCGAGGATAACTTCCTGTGCATACCTCCCTTATATCATACCGGCGCCAAGATGCACTGGTTCGGCAGTCTGCTTGCTGGCAGCAAAGCGGTTTTGCTGCGGGGGGTCAAACCCAAATGGATCCTTAATGCAGTTTCCCAGGAGAAAGTCACCATAGTATGGCTGCTGGTTCCCTGGGCCCAGGATATTCTGGACGCCATCGAAAGCGGTGAAGTAAATCTGAAAGATTATGAGCTTGACCAATGGCGTCTGATGCATATCGGTGCCCAGCCGGTTCCGCCCAGTTTGATCAAACGCTGGAAAACATATTTCCCCAACCATCTATATGATACCAATTATGGCTTGAGCGAATCCATCGGTCCCGGTTGTGTTCATCTGGGAACCGAAAACATCCATAAAGTAGGGGCTATAGGCAAACCGGGCTACCACTGGGAAGCCAGGATCGTTGACGAATCTGGCCAGCCAGTGCCCCAGGGACAAGTGGGAGAATTGACTGTAAAAGGACCTGGCCTGATGACATGTTATTTCAATGACCCGGAAGCAACTGCCAAAGTACTCAAGGACGGATGGCTGTTTACCGGAGATATGGCCCAGATGGATGAAGATGGCTTTATTTTCCTTGTTGACCGCAAGAAAGATGTGATCATCAGCGGCGGTGAGAATATTTATCCGGTGCAGATCGAAGACTTTCTCCGCGGACATAATGCGATCAAGGATGTAGCGGTTATTGGACTGCCCGACCAGCGCCTGGGCGAAATTGCAGCAGCCATCATTGAGGTAAAACCCCAACACCAATGCAGCGAAGAAGACATTATGGCTTTCTGTTCTGCCCTGCCCCGCTACAAAAGACCGCGGAAAATCATCTTTGCGGATGTACCGCGTAATCCGACCGGCAAAATTGAGAAGCCCAAACTGCGGGAACTATACGCAGGAGGCAGCGTAGTAGAGGTTCAAATCAAAAGTTAAAACACCCTAAAAATACATTTGAAACAAGATGATAGGCCTGACAAAATAATTTAAGAGTAATGCACGAAAAAGCCCCGCTGGGAAAGGCGTACTTAGGTACGGTACCCCTGGCGGGGTTTGTGATGTAACAATAAACCCAACAGAGCTAAAACAGAGCGAAATAAATATAATCCTCCAGTGTAACCTTTTTTCACCATAATCAATAAAATATAGTAAACACCGAAAGGAGGGTTACAAATGTCCTGTGCCAAAGATGTCACAAGTCAGATCAGTGGATGCCATTGCACTACAATATGCTTTACTCCCAGTCAGGATGCTTATATTGCAGAGTTTTATCCACACACAAACTTTGGAGAAGCCCCTTATCTTTATGTAAGTCAATTCGATTGTCCGACACAAACCTGCCCATGCACCGATGATTACCGCAGTTTGCTGCAATTTGACCTATGCAGTCTGGGATGTAATTTTATTCCGCCCAACAGTGAGATTTGCTATGCTTATTTGGAGTTAAGCATTTATCGTAATGAAGTGCCAGAAGATATTGAAGTATGCCTTTACAATGTTTTGGCCCCATGGGAAGAAGGATGTGTCACCTGGTGCAATCAGCCGCCAATTGATCATTGCCCGGAATTCTGCAGTACCGTCTGTCCCGATAACTTCTGCAAACTCTATTTTGATGTCTGCTCACTGGTAAAAGGATGGTACTCCGGGTGTATTCCCAATAATGGAATAATGCTTATTGGAAATGAATTATTCAACAGTCTGGTAGGATTTTATAGTTCAGAATATCCCAATAGTATGCTCTGGCCTAAGCTGGTGGTAGGTTATATTCAGAAATGTTGTGTACCGTTTCGCAACAATATCAACGGCCCAGAATAATTATCAAGACACCCGCCTTCAACCGGCGGGTGTCTGCTTATTATTTTACCGGACAAATGAAAGCTTGGTAAATGATATTTCCCGGCATTATTCCTATATAAGCTTTCAATGTTAAATCAGTTTACCCTTGCGGAAGCCTGCAGTCATAAAACGCCATCCTGCCTTGGCATTTGTCATCCATGCGATCAACACGTCGTTTCTGGTGTTGCTTAGTATTCTCGGTATAAAAAATCTGGCTACTGTTTCAGGTTTATCTGCTATTATGTTGAACACCTTTTTAAATTTTTCGTCTCCTAATACTTCTGACGGGTCTCCATCCGGGGTTTTGGTGATAAAATCGGTCAGCATCATACCCGGAGATAATCTTCCCGCTATAACACCGGTACCCTCCAGTTCTTTGGCAAGCCCCTTCATAAAGTATCTTAATGCATGCTTGGTGGTGCCATACAGTATGGTCTTAAGCTGTATCATGTTGTCGGAGCCCAACCCCTCCATGCTGTAGATCGCGCCATGTCCCTGTTTCAACATACCCACAGCCGCAACTTGAGAACCATACACCATACCGGTAATATTGGTCATAATAACGTTTTCGGTGTAAGTCTCGCCCGTTTCCCAGGAAAACTTGTAGGGTGTGTTTTGTCCCGCGTTATTGATCCATATATCCACACTGCCCCACTGTTTATAAGAAGCATCCCAGAGGTTCTGCAGGCTCGCTTTTTCCCGGACGTTACATGGTATATAGATATATTTTCCTTCAAATGGCTTAAGTTCGTTATGCGCTGCTGCAGCCAGATCCTCACCCCTGCCCGACAGAGTAACGTTACATCCTGCGGATAGAAACTCTCTGGCCATATAAAAACCAATGCCGCGTGTGCTGCCGGTTATTACTACATTTTTCATAAACAAGCCTCCTTTATCAGGAACACTTCCTACCCCTTCAACAATTAGCGCAATCAACTTTTGAAGTTAAATTATGATTTTTGCTCAATCTCAGTGACACATTCGTTCTTAATCTTTCCCACAAGAAATTGCAGGGCATCAATGACACGAGGCCTGATATCGCCGCCGATCAAAACATACATTATGTCATCCCCAACCTCCAGTTGGCCTTCATTGAGCCATACCTTAACATAGAAGATTCCTTCCATATTATAGGTCTGGGCAATGATTTCATCCACTTTGGCAGCATCGTAGGCGAATACCATTCCTTTTACCACCGAACCGTCATCGATCCCCTGGCGTACCTGAGCCTTTGGTGTCTCCCGCACCACACCGTTGTGGATCAAAAACATCCCTGCCCGGGTTGCCCTTGGATGGGCTTTGGCCTCTTTAAGCCATTCATCCATTGATGGGGGTGCCTTTTTAGTATTGCTATCATTCATAAATACATACACTCCTTTTAATTTAGAATCAATCAAGCATCTTCGTCCAATGTCTCAATCAGAAAACTGACCGGACGGAAACCGTCATTGCAGGAGATCATGGCGGACTTTTTGTTTTTCATCCATCCGTCAAAAAAGTCCTCTCCGCCGTGGGCAAGGGTCATTACAAAAGGAGACATACTCTCCCAGGCACTGCCGCACATTCCCTCCGGCTTTTCCCAACCGTTGGCGATGAACTCCTGTCCTACTGTCATATCGCAGGCATGACTGATGGGATTTTCGTATTTATCAATCAGATCCTGATAGTGAGCCATTTTCATTACAGTAATTTTAATCTTTTTCATTAATGGTTCTCTCCTCTTCACATAATGGGTTGCTCAGAACTAAAACCTCCTGTTGTCAGATACCTCATAACTTAAGGATGTAATCGGTTCCGTTCCAGACAAAACTGTTCGCTTCTAAAGCACGATTGGATTTTACGTTATCTGCATCAGGCCTGACAACAACAGTCTGGGCGCCTTTATCCCGAAGCATTCCCAACATCAGCGCAATCATTTTCTGCCCCAGTCCTTTGTGAAGATACGCCGGTTCACCGATGAGATAGTCAATGCTAAAAATAACACCAGGTGCAGGAATATTTAACCAGTCCTCATGGTCCTGCCCGCAGAACATATCATAATACTGGCAAAATCCGATGGGAACACCCTCCATCTCAGCAATGAGATGTGTGATAAAAGAAAATTTGCCGTGCCGGTTTTTCAACTCGTGAAGCCAGTCTTGGGGATGATCATACCAGGGCTTGACATGGTCGGTCTCGAGCCACCTTTCAAATAAAACAATGTCGTTATCGTAGAACGGACGAAGAATGAGTGCATGGGGATAATACTCCGACATAAACCATTTGTGAAAAGCAGCAAAACCGGTTTCATCATTTTCAAATTCATAGATTTTGGGATTCATTTTTATCTCCTTACAATTGGATGCCTGATAACGGTTTTTAGTTTCTCAGGTGCTGTCTTACGCGGGTCATTGAGATATATTTCGTGGTGCTGCCGTAAGCCGGACATCTCTGTTTGGTATCCCTGTGAATCAATGTAAAAAAGCGACCTGTTTACTTGTCGATCAATTCTAATCATACTCACTCTTCCGTATAAGGACTAATTATTTCCTTGAAGCCCCACAAAAGTCATAAAAAAGCGGGAATCTCTTTAATAAGAATACCCCGCTGATTTTCAGAATCAGCAGTTTGTTTATCAGAAGAAAATATGATAGAAAAAACTAATAAGGTTGTTTCTTACATTACGTCCTTTGCTAATTGACGCAATAAGTTTATCTGTATATTCCTGACTGATTTCGGGAACATCGACCTGTTGCAGTTCTTCTTCTGTAAACACTGTCTCTAATAGTCCCATAGGGGTTGACTCAGGGTCATTCTCCAGCTTTTCTTTCCATTCGTTGGCATCATCAGAATATATATCTAAAAGTACCCCGGCCACTGCTCCCAGCTCATATGCTTCATGGCTGGCACCTACCGAGTTTTGAGGCTGCCGGTTTGTGGTCCAAAGCGCCACAGCATCAGTGTAATTTGTGCTGTTAATAGTTTCAGGATAGCTTACCTGTAAACAAGACACTATTTCATAATAGGAAGCGCTTCCCTCAATTCTTTCAAAATACTGAACCCGCTCATATTCTTCCGGGAAAGTATCTTTATAAGTCTGGTACAGCCTGAGAGCTTGTTTTACATAAAAATCCTTGTTGCTCTCGTCCTGCAGCGCTTTATATAAAAGCCCTATGGAATAGGTTCTAAGCTTTCTGGCTTCCAGATTATCAAATGCATCTTCTCTTTGCGCCTTCGCTATATCAGCTTCCTTCCAATGGTTGCTGCTCTGCGTAAATATGTGAAATCCCTCATGTATATAGGTGATGATTGGGTCATACATACCCAAATGGGTATATTTCTCGAATCTCACTTGATCAAGCAGTTCTTCCGAACTGATAACCAATACCATGCCTTTTTCACCATGCATTTCGGGTCTCAAATAATAAAACTCCAAAGGATAGCCCATTATGGAATTAAAACGGGGTACCGATTTTACGTTCTCAATTTTATGATACGATCCGTCATACTCAACTTTCCAGGCTTGCTTTTTGTCATTGGTCACAAAATAAACGGCGGAGTCCTTCAATGCGCTGTTCGGCCAAAATTCATCTGAATGCCGATTAAATCTTTTAATTTGAGGTGCTACAATGCTTATATATTCATCTAATGTGGCAGGCTGAACTTTGGCAGCGTGCCCAATACGAAAATCCTTGTTCTCAAGTATAACCGTTGACACAGAAGGCTGCGGCTTTAATTCCAAGTTATAGAAAACATAAATACCCGACAGCAAAACACAGGGAACCAAAAACAACACAGCGGGTATTAGAAATTTAAATTTGATTTTACCTTTATTGCGCTTAGATTGGATTGTCAAAAATAAAAAGAGCAGAAATAACGCTAAGATAATCCAGAATACAAACTCCATAGAGGTAATCCTCCTAATTTCAAATTATGTAGAGTGAGAACACTCAGCAGCGGCCTGCAGTCAATCATACTTCGCTGTACTCGCCTTCCTGGGCAATCCTTGCACTCCACTCATCTCCCTCATCGACAAGTAGGTCAAAAAGTAAAGATTTATCGGCTTTGCTGTATTTCTTAATCTCCATATATTCACTGCTTATTTTATGCTTTTTCTGAAATCTACAAGCATGAAAACTACCTCAAACATTTCATCCGAACAAAGGTCGAAAACAATAGGAAAGTACTTTAGTTTTCCCATTTGTTGTGAAGCCGCTATCATCAGTTTACCCTCATTGCCAAGCGGAAGACTCAATACATCTGTACGGGCTTTTTCAGGAACATAAATGGTCACCTTGAAAAAACCGTCCCAGATCGATAGCCAAAAAACGGTTTTTTCCTTTTGGCCGCCGCGAACGCCTGTCCATTTATAGAGTCCTTTGGCCAGCCACGCCTTGCCGTCGTTGTAGTAATGCCAGGCCAGCTGAATATCGTGGTTTGTAAGTTCATTGATAAACTTTATATAGGCGTTGTTCGCTTCTCCAAGTGCCTTTGCAATAACGTCACTTGACGGCTCTATATCAGGATTTCTAAGTAATTGTTCGATTGATCTCACCTCCAAAATTTTGTCATATCTTTTTTATCCTCGATGTTGTAGGCGACTACTTTATACAGCAAATCAAAATCCACATGATCCGTCCATTTGATTCTGAATAACCCTTGTGTATGGGAATATCCTGCTTCCTCTATTTCCTTTTCAAACAAACTAATGACTACTGCTTCAGGAGCCACAGCTATATGATTTTTGGCAATGCTAAAACCGATGATAAAAGTTCCATGATCGCTAAACATTGGCTGATTCCACTTAATTTCTTCTTTCAATTGAGGAAACTTCTCTTTAATATTATTTAGGATGCCTTCCAACCGTTCCCTCTTTTCCAGTTCACCAATACGATCTAAAAACATTTGAAAATCTTTCATGTTATCTGCACCTCTCGTAATCCTGTTTATATTTTAAGGGGACTTACTTCTCTAATAAAGAAAACAGAATCAGCCTGTTTAGCTATTTGAGATTCGGAAAACATCATTGTAAATTCCCGTACTGAGAGTTACCTTTTAGGTCAATAATAATCCGGCCATTGTCATATTGGATAAAGTTGTTAAACTTCACTGCAGTTGTTTCGGTTTTATCTCTCACCAACACACCTGAGCGAAATACCGAAAGCAGAAGCCCGATAAGAAACATATTAGTAACCAGAGCCAGTTTCCCATAAGAGATTAGCGGCAGCGACAGCGGAGAAAGCAGCATAAAACCAAGATTAGAAGCAACATAAACAATAAATTGCACACTGACTGTTGCTACAATTGCGGTGGAAGTTAAAAACCCGAGCACACTTTTCTGCTTCTGGCAAAGCATAGCCGCACGAATAATAAAAGCTGCGAATAGTGCAATGACGCCTAAAAGCGCTATCCATCCAAAACGGTAAATCAAATAGGTCAACAAATAATCAGTAGTAATTTCCGGTAAAATGTGAGCGGCTAAAATGTTAGTGGCTTCTACGGAAACCCCATAATAATTCATGGGCATACCGCTGCCGATCAGCTGCGCATGGGACAAGATATATTGTATGGTAGATCCCAAATATCCCATCCCTTGTGGGTCAAGGGATGGATTTAATGCGTATCGCAGTCTCTCTGCTCTATATCCTGTACTCATCATAATCATGAAGAAAGACGCTGTCAAAACAGCGGCAGTCGGGATATACAGGATTAGCATGGCTGATCGTTTGCTTACATTAAACCAGCCTTTTAAAACAGCGGCGGTCAGAATAGTCAGGCATGTGACACACAATAAAAAAAGAGCGGTAAAACTGGGTACCAGCATGGACAGGAAGGCAGGAAGAACAAAAGCCGCCCCGCACAGAATAAGGCCGCCATAACCTTTATTTCTCATGCTGTAGATCAAACCAGCGAAGGCGGTCGGAAACAGCAGCAGCGGATAAATTGCATATACGTTCGCGCCATTTACTTCCCCGGTAAAGAAACAGCAAAGAACGATTATCCCGCCGAGCGCGAAAAATATAGTCTTGGGATTTTTCCCTATAATGGTGAAATCCGCGAAATAGGAGGCCAACATCACGATGACGGCAATCCCTGCCCACACCACCTGTTGTTGAAGCACCCAACCTCTGTCAAAAGCGGAATCCATAAAAAACTGAATTGCAAATCCTAAAAGAAGCATACCGCCTATCAGGGCAAGCAGCATCCAATCCGGTTTCGGCCTGTGTACATGGTCAAGCTGCCCCCCTACAACAACAGGGTCTCCCATCTCCGTAATCGCCTTATACGTTGCTGTTGCTTCATCAAGTCCCTCTTCTATCAAGGCATTCTTTTGGTCATTTATGTGGTTATTAATTTCCTCTAAAACCATAGGCTGCGCCCTTTTCCACCGTATCTGTTCGCGTACCGCTTCCAAATACTCAGTAATCATATCAGACGGTTGCAAAAGTTGCACCTCCCAGGACATCATTTACCGCAGAGGTATAAGTTTTCCATTCCTTTTTTTTCTCATTCAAATAATGGCGGCCATTTTCAGTGAGGCTGTAGTATTTTCGCACCTTCGCGTTGTCGGCAGTTTTTTCGTAAGAAATGACCAGTTCTTTTTCCCCCTTGCTGCAAAAGAGCTATATATTTGCTTAAATCAGGGGGCACTACATTTACCTGTGGGATATTAGCTATTTTATCTGGTCTTAGGTGCGATATTTTAGGGCTGTCGGTATTCAGCTGCAATAGTATGTTTAAGACCCCGTCATAACTGTAAACGTTATATGCCATAGCAATACTAATAGCTTCGGCAACCTGATCAGCCGGATATTCACGGTTAAGCATCAGTATTTTGACGAAATCCCGGTTTCCTTTTGGGTTTCTGGCTGCTAAAATCCGGCGGTACTGCTCATATACGGCTGGTAATAATTCTGGCCGGTATACTCTGGTATTAGGAATTGCTCTGGCTTTCATGAGCAATAGTTCCAGATAGTGATCCAGAACCAGGCTTTCTTTATTTCTTCCGTATATTCTTTTATGATTGGCTATTACTTCATGGTGTAAAACGATATCTATTTTATCAACATCAGCTCTGATGGTTACTTTTTCCCCGATATATTTTACCGGCACTGAATAGCGGTTGGTCTCAAACTGGATCATGGAATATGTATTTACCTTGGCTTCACTGTATCTGACACATTTAAACGGTGCAGCCGGTAACGGTTTTAAAGCCTGGAGTTCATCTTGCCACCTGTTGTTTTGGGCCAGCTGGGCAATACATTTTTCATGCAGGTAATTATTTAATTCTTCAAAAGATTCTACTTCCGGATAAGGAACAAACAATTGTTTAACCGCTTGCTGACCAGCTTTTTCCACTCCACCTTTTTCATTACCTTTAGCGGGTCTGCAAAATTGGGCCTGGTAGAGATAATGGGTTCTCAGAGCTATGAACTGATCTTGTTCTTCTCTATGGCCACCCTGCAATATCTTTTTTACTGCGGTCTTAAGATTATCGTACGCTATTTCATTTGGAACCCCGCCCATGAATTCAAAACATTTGCGGTGACCATCAAAGAAGGCTTCCTGTTTCTCAAACGGATAGGCTCTGACATAATATCCGCCCGAACCTCTGAGTTTCATGACAAACAAATATGCCTTGGTTTCTATGCCATTTAGAAAGAACCATGCTTGCATCCAATCGACTTCAGCATGCTGCCCCAGGTCAAATTGAAGGGGAACAAAGGCTTCTTTGAGTTTGGGTTTTATTTTACGCAGGTAATCTGCAACCGTATTGTATCCGCCGGTAAAACCATATTCATCTCTGAGTCTTTCGAATATTCGTCTACCAGTATGCCTTTGCTTTCGATGCCTGGTCTGATCAGTTTTAAGAATCTCTTCAATAATCGGAATGAATGGCCCTAAAACGGGGTGCCCTTTTTGTTTAGTTAATTTATATCGTGGTGGTTCGGAATCTTCCGAGTTTATGTATTTAGCTATGGTATCCCGGTGATGTCCAGTTATTCTGCTTATTTGTCTTATACTTAGTCCTTCCAAGTGATACATTTTCTTGATATGCTCTAATTGTGCCATCTTAATCATTTCCTTTCCCCCTGTACGAAAATGTCTCGCAACATCATCATACAGGATTGGAATATTAAGGTGGCCTATTTTTTTGCCAGCATCTGGCCTATTATTAGAGTAGCATTAACAGCTTTGATCAGCTTATAACTTCCTTACGTTCAGGACAGGTCGATTTAATCATTTCCGGGATAACGATACATGAGCCGCGCAAAGAGGTAGTGGATTTTACCGTGCCCTATTTTGATTATGGAGAAATAATCTTAACCGCTAAGGGAAGTGATCAGGATATGGTCCTGGGTGACTTAGCCGGTCAAAAAATCGCCTGTCAGCTTGGAAGCATTTCTCAGGAAACGGTCAATAAATTAGTAGAAAAATACCCGGAGACCCGGCCGGTGTTTCTGGCTACCTTAGAGGAAATATGGTTGGCAACGGAACAAGGTATCGTTGATGCTGCCATTGTCCCCTATGCACCAACCGCATATTATCTAACCGGGCATAGTGAGAGTAATTTACAGATGGCAGGAAAAGTGTTTGATAGTCAGCAGGTTGGTATTGCCGTGCAAAAGGGCGATCAACAATTACTGGATAAGCTTAACTATGGTCTGGAGACCCTTTTTGAAAATGGCACTTATGACCGCATCTATGAGAAGTGGTTTGGCCCTAAAGTGTGAAATGAATTCCCCGCAGGGGTATGCCCAGAATGGGTATGCCCCCCGAGGGATATCCCCGTGACAATTACTGCGATTACCAATATCTATGGCCAGAGGAAGCAAAAAAACGTTCATTTGCTGCCTTGCTTCAAACATCGCCGTATACCGCTATTGTTCGTCTAAAGAACTGGTGGAAATTGAAACAGTTTCAATAATCCGCTTTCTTTCCTTATCTAATTTCTGTGCTTTTTGCCGGTTTCTTTCCTGCATATGGTATAGCTCTTCAATGGTGGACTGTATTTCATTCTTGAGTTGACGGGTGCGATTTTGCGCGTTGTTGATCTGGGATTGGACGATCCAATCAAACAATAATCCATCCAGCAGGAAATCAGCCAAGGTCGATATTCCCCCTATTTCTATTGAATCATTGGATCTGTGAACATCGGCAAGTTCGGTTCGAAAGGAACGCAGCAACTGTTGGGCCAGGCTTATTTTTTTCCGCGCATCGCCAATATGCGTATGCTTTATCGCAGTAGTGATAAGTCCTCCCCCCAATAGATCAACCACACCCCAACCCTGGGCACTGCTTAGGCTCCTTTCCACTTCAGACAGGGATTGAACTGCTTTTTGTCCGGTATCGATTGCTTCCTCCAATTCTTTGGCTTCTGCTTGCAGACGTCCCAATTGTTCAGCCAATTCAAACAGTTGCCGGGCATCAGGCCCGCCAGAGCGGAGCAAATAGCTTTCTTTCTCCTTGACAGCCTGCTCATATGCCGCTTGCGGGTCTCCCATAGCGTCTAATTGGCTATCGATCCGCCTGAGATCTGTTTTCAAATTTTCAAGAGCAGCACTGGCGCCGTTAAACTTCATTTTTGCTGCCAGATATTCCTCTTGTTCCTTGTGTTTGGCAATGTCTTTAGTGCCATTTAAGCTGTGCCAAAAGTTCTGCAGGGTAAGACTGTTCAGTCGTTCCAGATCTTTCCCTTCCTTGGCCAACTGTTTTTCAAGCTCCGTTAAATTTACTTTTTGCTCCTGCATCATATTTTCGATGGTTTCCCGGCGATGTAACAATTTTTCTCGTTCCTTCAACAACCGTGATGTTTCAGACAATCGTTCCTGTATATCCATAAATACCTCTCCCTAAGATGGTTTTTGATTTTGCCTGTACTCTTCTTCATTAACTCTTAAACTGTTCCAGAAAGTACGTCATGTTGTACTTCTTTCTAAAATTGTTGCTTGTACTCATAACAGCAAAAATGCGCCTTATAAGATACAATACATAAAATAAGTTCATGCGCCATTGTATTAGATGTTTACCTGGAGGTCAAAAATATTTATTTTTCACTCCAAAAGTATCTTGCAAAAATAGCTCCTAAAATCAGGACTATTGCTATAAATACATAAAGCATGAATAATTCAGCTGTACCTGTGCCAGCTCCCCATGTGCTGGTGATATCAGGTATCTTGTAGCTTTTTGTAATGTCATTTCCTTCTGCATCCAAGAGAGCTGTACTATCATGACCAAAAAATACGAGGGTTCCGGTACATTGGTTTCCATTAAAATGGAATGGCGGTTTCCTGCCACCGGACAGGCGGTGTAAAATGCTCCGGAATACTCAGCGATTCAATGTTGTCATATATTTTTGGCATATAATCACCTGCAATTTATGAATTTAATTATTAAAGTTCTAAATGCAAATAATATTTTCATATAATTACATAATTCGCCAAATAAATATAAGTCCCTGCATACATTTTCAGATAGCTGGTTGTAAATAGAAATAAAATAAAAGCCTGCTGACTTTGGTTTAGTCAACAGGCTGAGGGTTACCGTGCAAAAGCTATTTCTAACTCTGAGCTGGGGATATGGATACTCACCTTCGGAGAAAATCTGCCCGATTCATTTCAGGATGATGCAAGACTCATATTGATAAGTCTAAAGTTTGCCCCCTCAGCATTTATCAAATAACCCCATCTCATCCATTTCGACATACCACTCCATCTTATCCAATGCCAATAACTGATTTATCTGAAGTTTGTGTAATTGCTGGCGCAGTCGCTTGGCTTCACCCGGGGCTCTAACTTGTTCCAGTTCCATTTTAAGCTCGTTTATCTGGCCTTTGATTTGCTGGATGTCAAGATTAGGCTCTTTTTGGTTCACGTCTTTCCTCCCTTAATAAACTAAGCTAAACTTCAAATATCGCTTGTTATCTCACTATTTCATTTTGATTACGGACAGCCCATCTCTTGTTTATTACATCTATGTGTAATTATGGGTGATGGTGAGTAGAGCT
>Ga0209613_1000348_pt1 | contig 56718 bp, 47 predicted proteins | sample BioC13SIPDNA_2_FD_185747 | JGI IMG/M metagenome (GOLD analysis project Ga0209613, IMG submission 185747) | Anaerobic biogas reactor microbial communites from Washington, USA - Biogas_R2_A C13 SIP DNA (SPAdes) (version 2) | ecosystem: Engineered > Bioreactor > Anaerobic > Unclassified | place...
GAGGAGCTTGCCGGTCGCGATCGTGCCGTAGCCGCCGACCGAGTGGAAGCGGATCCGCAGGGCGTCCTCGGGCAGGAGCCGCGGGTTGGCCCCGGTCTCGAGGGCCATCAGCTGGGTCTCCGGGTATGCGGTGCGCAGCCGTTCTTGCAGGCTCGCCAGGGTCTCGCTGCCGGGGTCCTCGGTGAAGAACTGGCTGCCGAGGTAGACGAGCGGGGGCAGTGCGCCGGCGTCGGCCTGGGTGAAGGCGGCGATGAGGTGGCGCGGCTGGAGGTCGTGGCCGCCGAGGCCGAAGATCGCCGTCGTGAGACGCGGGGTCTCGGTCATCGGCGGGATGCCCGGGTGGCGCTGCGGATCGCCCGCGGCGTTCTCCCGGGCCTTGAACAGCGCGGCGGTGACGAGCTGGGTGAGCGCGGTCTGGTCGCTGCGCTCGAGGACGATGACCGCCTTGGCGCCCTTGACCGCCTCGACGAGCTCGGCCTCGGGGAACGGCTGGAGCAGCTTGACCGAGGCCAGGCCGGCCTTGAGGCCGTTCACCCGCAGGTGCGGCAGGACGGCGCGCACGTCGTCGCCGACCGAGCCGAGACCGACCATGATGACGTCGGCGTCGTCGCACTCGTACGTGAGGACCGGCTTGTACTCGCGGCCGGTGAGCGCCGCATACTCCTCCATGGCCTGACGGACCAGTGCGGGGACGGCGGAGGCGAAGTGGGTGCGGTGGTCGACCGCGCCGGCCTGGAAGTCGGGCTGGTTCTGCACCGGGCCGGTGAGGCCGGGGTTGTGGATGTCGACGAGGGCGGGGACGAGCTGGCGGGTGCCCTTGGTGTGCGCGTTGACCCACTGGCGGCGCCAGGCACCGTGGAGCTCCTCGGGGACCCAGGGCAGGGTGAGGCCGACGAGATCGCCGGCGTTGTCCTGCTCGACGTCGTCCGCACGGGCCTCGAGGAAGGCGTGGAGGGCCGCGACGTCGCTGTCGAGGACGTCACGGCGGTGGCGGTCGAGGAACCCGCGAAGCTGGAAGACGCGGCCCTTGGCGCCGAAGAGGATCTCTTGGGCGACGGTCGGGCACGGTATGCGGCCGGCCGGGTCACCGAGGTAGACGCGAAGCAGCTCGGGCTCGGGGAGGTTCGCCTCGCTGAGCATGTGACTCGTGGAGAAGCCGTCCATCGCATTCGCGACGGGGATGAGCGAGAGCGCGGAGGTGCGGTAGGAGACCGCGGCGAGGTCGGCCGCCTCCTGCGGGTTGGAACCGACGATGATCGTGTACCCCGAGGCGAGGAGCGCATAGATGTCGTCGTGACCGGCCATGACGTTGAGCGAGTGCTTGCTCACGACGCGGGCGGCGACCTGGAGGACGAAGCCGCCGACCTTCTTGCCCACGGTGACGTAGTGCGACTCCATCGCGTAGAGGATGCCCTGCGAGGACGACGCGTTCGAGACGTACTGGCCGCCGGTGAGTGCCGCACCGAGCGCGCCGCTCTGGGCGGAGTGCTCGCCCTCGGGCTCGAAGAAGAACGGGTGCTTGCCCCAGACATTGAGCCGGCCCTCGGCGCGGGTGGCCTCGAAGAGCTCGGCGATCTCCGTCGACGGGGTGATCGGGTAGCCGATGACGCCACCGCAGACGTGGCTCATGACGTGCGCGACGGCGCCGTTGCCGTGGATGACGGTGGGGATGCCGGGGTAGGGGGGTGTGGGGGTCGTTGCGGCGGTGGGTGTGGTGCTCGGTGCGCCCGCGGTCGTCGTACTCATGACTCCGCTGTACCTCCGTCAGCCGGGGCGGCCGCGTCGAGGTGCGGAAGGAAGCCGCCGACACCGAATTCCGATGACTCGAAGGGGAATTCGTCCCCCTCGATGATCGCTGGGTCGATCCCGCCGAGGGGCTCACCGACAGGCTGGGAGGCCGTCGGCTGATCGAAGGGGACCTTCGGGCTGGTGGTCTGGCTCATGGCACTCTCCGCTTCATCGCCACCGTGAGCGGGGTCAGGTCCGTGACCTGTCAGAGGACAGCCGAGGAGCCATCCGGAGGCCAGGGTGCGTGGCCTCGCTGTGGACTCCTTCAGTCTCCTCCTGCGGTCTCCGCGGGTTCCACTCAGGACAGTGTGAGACCTGTCTCGGAAGTCAAGCCTTGCCTTCGGAGGCGCCACTGGGCGGGGTGTGTCGAGGCTGGTCGGCTCACCGGTCTCGTGGGCGTGTTCCGTTGGTGGTTAAGAGAATTCAGAGAGTTGCGACCCTGCTCCGGGAAAGGCGGAAGGCTGGCCAGCTGTCAGGCCTGCCAGACGTCCTCGAAGGTCGCGCGGTCGATCTCCCACCTCGACCAGTCCTCGTCCGCCCAGATGGAGCGGCCGACGGCCAGGCCGCCGTACTCGTCGCTCGCGTGGCCGGGGCCGTAGCGCAGCACCGGACCGTTCTCGTAGACCTGGATCTGGCGCTGGACCATGCCGTCCGCGTCGGTCTCGAAGAACCACCAGGAGGCACCCCAGCTCGCCCACTGGTCGGTCCGCGGCAGGTCCCACTTCCGCCGGAAGAATCGTGCAGTCATGGGCACCATGGTGCTTGATCACGCGGGGTGGGTATGCGTTGTGTGGCCGGACGAGATGGGGTGTGTCGCCTCGAGAGGGTGCTCGGCAGCGGTGGCACCATGAGGTTCCTGCAACGGACCGAAGCGTTTTCAGCGAGAGGCCCACCAGCGAGGAGTCACAGCGGCAGGGTCTCGATGTCCTCCTCGACCACGGCGCGGTCCTGGGGATCGTCGATGCCCTCGAGAGCCTCGACCGCCCGGTCACGCCAGTCCAGGGCGATGTCGCTCTGGCCGGATACCGCATACGCTCTCGCCAGCCCCTCGTATGCGCAGGCCAGGACCCACGGCGCGTCCGCCACGGTCTCGGCGAACGCCAGGGCCAGACGGGCGTGATGGACGGCTGGCTCGCCGCGGCCGAGGGTGGAGTAGACGCGCGAGACCTGCCACTCGCTGATGGCGCGGTTCTGCGCGTTGCCGACCTGGGACCAGTGCCAGGCGCTCGCGTGTGCGCAGTGGACGGCGGCCTCGCGGTCGACCTCTGTCGGCTCCTCCTTCCGCAGGAGGGTCCAGGTGTGGTTGAACAGGTCTACGGCCAGCGACCGTTCCTCGGCTGCATCGAGCATGGTCGTCACGCGTCCCTTCTCGAGGCGTCCTTCGACTCCTTGGTTCCGGTCATGTCGCCAGGGACGACCCAGCGGTCGAAGTCCTCGGCGCTGAGGTGCCCGGTCGCGATGGCTGCCTCGCGCAGGGTGGTGCCCTCCGCGTGCGCGCGCTTGGCGATCTCGGCGGCCTTGTCGTAGCCGATGTGCGGGTTGAGCGCAGTGACGAGCATGAGTGACTGCTCGAGCAGCTGGGTGATCCGCTGGTGGTTCGGCTCGATGCCCTGCGCGCAGTTCTCGTCGAAGCTGCGCATCCCGTCGGCGAGGAGCCGGATCGACTGGCAGACGTTGTAGGCGATCATCGGGCGGAACACGTTGAGCTCGAAATTGCCTGATGCGCCACCGATCCCGACCGCGACGTCGTTGCCCATCACCTGGGCGCAGGCCATGGTCAGGGCCTCGCTCTGGGTGGGGTTGACCTTGCCGGGCATGATCGAGGAGCCGGGCTCGTTGGCGGGGATGGTGATCTCACCGAGGCCCGATCGCGGACCGCTCGCGAGCCACCGGACGTCGTTCGCGATCTTCATGAGTGACGCGGCAAGGCCCTTGAGAACCCCGTGCAGCTGCACGAGCGCATCACAGGTGGCCAGCGCCTCGAACTTGTTCGGAGCGGTGACGAACTCCAGCCCGGTGTAGGTGCTGATCTCCGCGGCGACGAGCCGGTCGTAGCCGTGGGGAGCATTCAGCCCGGTGCCGACGGCGGTGCCGCCGAGGGCGAGCTCCCGGACATGAGCGAGCGCGTCGACGAGGTGACGTCGGGAGTGGTCCAGCTGCGCCACATACCCGCTCATCTCCTGGCCCAGCGTGAGGGGAGTGGCGTCCATGAGGTGCGTCCGGCCGATCTTGACGACGTCCTCGAACTCAGTCGCCTTGGCGTGCAACGTGTTCCGCAGCTGGTCGAGAGCGGGGAGGAGGCTGTGCTCCACCCCTTCGACTGCCGCGATGTGCATCGCCGTCGGGTAGACGTCGTTGCTCGACTGACTCTTGTTGACATCGTCGTTGGGGTGGACCCGGCGGTCCGATCCCCTTCTGCCGCCGAGGATCTCGCTGGCACGGTTCGCGAGCACCTCGTTCATGTTCATGTTGCTCTGCGTGCCGGACCCCGTCTGCCAGACGACGAGCGGGAACTCGTCGGGGTGATGCCCTGCGAGCACCTCGTCGGCTGCCTCGACGATGGCGTCGGCGGTGGCCTCTGCGAGGACCCCCAGCCTGGCGTTGACGATGGCGCTGGATCGCTTGACGATCGCCAGCGCCCGGATGATCTCGGCGGGCTGCCGCTCGCCGGAGATATCGAAGTTCTCGAAGGAACGCTCGGTCTGAGCGCCCCACAGCCGGTCGGCCGGGACCTCGATCGGTCCCAACGTGTCGTGCTCCACTCGCGTCGCCACTGACTCGTCCATCGATCCATCGTAGGGTCGGTCCATGCGTGCATGGCAGGTCACAGAACTCGGCGAACCAGCGGACGTCCTCTCCGAGGTCGACATCGAGCTCCCGGAGCTCACCGGCTCCCAGCTCAGGGTCCGCACCCTCGCAGCGGCGGCGAACTTCCCCGATGTCCTCATGTGCCGAGGGCTCTACCAGGTCAAGCCCGACCTGCCCTTCACCCCCGGGGTCGAAGGCTGCTTCGAGGTGGTCGAGGTCGGCCCCACGAACACGCGGTGGTCCGTCGGTGACCGGGTCATCGGCGGCCCGACCCTCCCGCACGGAGCCTTCGCGGAGTATGCGCTGGTCGAGGGCGACGCCGTCCTCCCGGCGCCCGACTCGCTGACGAACGAAGAGGCCTCGGCGCTGTTCATCGGCTACCAGACCGGCTGGTTCGCCCTGCACCGGCGCGCCCACCTGCGGCCGGGAGAGACCCTCCTCATCCACGCGGCGGCAGGAGGCGTGGGGTCGGCTGCGATCCAGCTCGGCAAGGCGGCCGGCGCACGGGTCATCGGAGTCGTCGGTGGGGAGGCCAAGGCCGAGTATGCGCGGGCCCTCGGCGCGGACGTCGTCGTCGACCGCCACACCGAGGACTTCGTCGAGGTCGTCAACGAGGTCACCGGGGGTCGGGGCGCCGACGTCATCTACGATCCGGTCGGCGGCTCGACCTACCAGCGGTCGACGAAGTGCATCGCCTTCGAGGGGCGGATCCTCATCATCGGCTTCGCCGGCGGGGAGATCCAGCAGGCGGCGCTCAACCACGCGCTCATCAAGAACTACTCGATCGTCGGCCTGCACTGGGGTCTGTACGCCAAGTACGACCCTGCTGCCATCCTGGCCTGCCACGAGGAGCTCACCCGCCTCGCCGACGAGGGCGTCGTCAAGCCGCTCATCGGCGAGACCCGTGGGCTCGACGAGGTGCCCGAGGGGCTCCAGGCGCTCGCGGACGGGAAGACCGTGGGGCGCGTCGTGTTCACTCCTGGCGCGAACGCCGAGGTCACGCCGCCGCTCTGACGTGTGACCGCGCGCGGGGGCGCCCGTTGCGTGACGAGCCTTCTTGTGGGTGCTGCATCGTGCGTTCGAGTGCGCGCTCTGACGCCCGTTGCGTGACGAGCCTTCTTGTGGGTGCCCGGCCGTGCGGGGGCAGCGACGTCAGGAGGGGGCGGGGGCGACTACGACCAGACGGCTGTGGCGCCGGAGTGGCCGGTGAGGATCGTGATGACGATCGTGGCCGCTGCGATGAGAGCGGCCGCGATTCCGAGGACGGTGACGAGCCAGGAGGGAAGGCGATCGCCGAGCTTCTCGCGTCCCCACGGAGAGGTGATGAGCCAGTACACGACCGTGGCGACGCCGAGGGTGATGCCGAAGGTGCGGAGGAGCTCGCCCCAGTCCTCGTGCTTCTCGACGAGCGGGGTGTCGTGGGTGTCGCTCAGCACGTCACCGGAGGCCGCCGTGATCCACACGAGGAACGCGGTGACGAGCCCACCGAGCGGCAGTCCCCAACCGATCCAGGCGCGGAATCTCGGGAGGAGGACAGCGAGCACCTGGGCACCGGCCACCAGGAGGAGGAACACGATGGTGAAGTGGACCACGAGCGGGTGCAAGGGAAGACCATCAACGGTCATCGAACCTCCTCGGGTACGCGAGGACGGCCACAGTAGGCCGGCCACGACCGACGTGGGATGCGGGAGCGAGAGCTCCTGGCAACCGAACGTATCAGGGGCGAGGTCTGTTCCTGAGTGACTCGCACGGGAAACGTTTGGGTGGGCCCAGAGCCGACCGAACGGTCAGTCCTCCAGCGCTGCGATCCCGTTCTGCAGGAGCATCTCCACACCCTCCCCGGCATGGGCGAAGCCGGAACCGACCGTCTTGCCCTGGACGAAGCGGTAGTGGATCCCCTCCATGACACCGGCGAGCTTGTAGTTCGCCAGCGCGACGTACCACCCGAGATGGGTGAGGTCGCGCCCGCTCGTGGCGGCATACCGCTCGACGAGCTGCTCGTTCGACGGGTAGCCACTGGCCTGTGGCGCCGTGGTCACTGCCTTGCCCCAGCTGGGGTGCCGGCCGAGATCGGAGTACACGAGGAGCAGCGCGAGATCCGTCAGCGGGTCACCGATCGTCGACATCTCCCAGTCCAGCACCGCGGTGATCGGGTCGCCCTCGACGCTGGAGTCCACAAGGAGGTTGTCCAGCCGGTAGTCACCGTGGACGATCCCGGCCGGACCCTGCTCGGGTACCTCCTGGGACAGGGCTTCGAAAAGCACTGTCTCGCTCGGCAGCTCACGGCTGCGAGAGGACTCGAACTGCATCCGCCACCGCTTGACCTGACGCGCCAGGAAGCCCTCCGCGCGACCGAAGTCGCCCAGCCCGACGGTGTCGGGATCGATGGAGTGCAGGTCGGCGAGCACGGTCATCATCGAGTCGATGATCGAGGCGGTGCGGGCTTCGCCGAGCTCCTCGAGCTCCTCCTTCGTCCGGTAGGCGATGCCGTGTGCCCGGGTCATCAGGTAGAACGGCGCCCCAAGCACGTCGTCCTCGCTGGAGCGGGCAAGGACGCGCGGGACGGGAACGGCCGAGCCCTCGAGCGCTGCCATCACCCGTGCCTCGCGGCCCATGTCGTGGGCGGTGGCCAGCACGTGCCCCAGGGGCGGCCTGCGCAGGACGAGCTCCTGGCCCACCTCGTCGGTGACGATATAGGTGAGGTTGGACTTGCCGCCCGGGACGAGGAACCCGACGAGCTGACCTGTGATCAGCCCGGGGTGCTGCTCATGGAGCCAGCGAGCGAGGGCGCCGAGATCAGCACCGGGCAGCTCGGACTGCAGGGTCGTGGTCTCGGTCATGCCGGTCAGAGGTAGAAGACTGAGATGGTCTCGGCGAAGCAGGCCGGCTTCGACGAGCCCTCGAGCTCGACCGTGACGTTCCACGTCACCTGGGCGCCGTCATTCGGCAGCCGCTTGACCTCGGCAACCTCGATCGAGGCGCGCAGCCGGGAGCCGACCGGGACCGGGTTGAGGAACCGCACCTTGTTGGCGCCGTAGTTGATCCCCATCTTCACGCCCTCGACGCTGTAGACCGACTGGTAGAAGAGCGGCAGCAGGCTGAGCGTGAGGTACCCGTGGGCGATGGTCGTGCCGAACGGACCCTGCGCGGCCTTCTCGGTGTCCACGTGGATCCACTGGTGGTCACCGGTGGCCTCGGCGAAGAGATTGATGCGCTCCTGGGTGATCTCCACCCAGTCGCTGGTGCCGAGGTGCTGGCCGACGAGGGCCTCGAGGTCATCGATTCCGTTGAGAGTGCGCATACCGCTCAACCTATCGGGAGGCACTCAAGGTCGGTCGGGGGTGGTCGGGCGGAGGACCAGGCGTACTGGACCGGCTGGGGGAGTGAGTCCGCGCATTCGACCAAGGCGCCCGAAGGGCTAGGCGAGCTCGATCCGGTGGGCCTCCTCGCAGAGCGTGAGGAAGGCGCCCAGGGCGACGAGCTCGTCCGTGGACCGGGGCGCGAAATCAGTGAGCACGGGTGAGCGGACGATGATGGCTGCCCACTTGCCGCGGGAGAGGGCGACGTTGATCCGGTTGCGGCTGAGCAGGAATCCCATGCCACGGCTGACGTCGGTGTGCGACGAGGCGGCCATCGAGAGGATCGCCACCGGCGCCTCCTGGCCCTGGAACTTGTCCACCGTGCCGACCGCGACCTGGTCCAGCCCGGCGGCCGCCAACGTGTTCTCCAGCACGCGCACCTGGTGGTTGTAGGGCGTGACGACGATGACGTCGCCCTGATCCAGTGGGCGGGGTCCGCCACCCTCGGAGGGGTCGTGCCAGGTCGACCCGAGGAGCCGGCGCACGAGGTCGACGACAGCGGCCGCCTCCTCCGGCGACGCGGTGGAGTTGTCGTGGTGGTCGACGAGGCACTCGTGCAGTCCGGGCGCCAGCCCGTCGAGGTGCCGCGCATCGCCGGCACCCGGCTGGGCGAGAAGCCCGCCGTCATAGGCGAGCACGGACAGTGGTGCGACGAGCGCTGGATGCAGACGCCATGTGCGCTCGAGGAAGTAGCCGAGCTCGGGCGGCAGGGTGCGGCCCTCGGCAGCGTCCTCGGGCAGCAGCCACCCCAGCGCCGAGGCATCGACCGGATCCGGGTGCGTGCCCGTGGAGACCTGGGGCAGCTGCGCGGGGTCGCCGAGCAGGAGGAGCCGCGCCCCGGCGATCGAGGCAGCGAGAGTGTTGGCGAGGGAGTACTGGCCGGCCTCGTCGATGACGACGAGGTCGAGCTCTCCGCGCTGGATCCGCTTGGTGTTCGTCAGGTCCCAGGCCGTGCCACCGATGACGAGGCCGGAGCCGGGACGGCTCACCGCGCGCTCGTCGATGAACCGGCGCAGGTGGTCGGCCTTCTCGAGGTCGGTCCACGGGGGATCGTCGATGCACTTGGTGTCCTTGGCGACGAGATCGCGGGGCACACCTGCCTTGATGACCGCGGACAGGATGTTCTCGATGGCCTGGTGGCTCTGCGAGCAGACTCCGACCTTCCAGCCGTGCTTCAGGACGAGGTCGGCGATGACGTGACCTCCGACGTAGGTCTTCCCCGTCCCGGGAGGACCTTGCACCGCCACGTACGAGTCATCCATCCCGAGCAGGGCGTCGCGGATGGCGTCGATGTAGCGGTTCGGACCCTCGCCAGGTTGGGGGAGTCGGCCTCCGTCCCTCAGCCGAGGCGGAATCCTGCGCAGCACGTCGATCCCGGCCCGCGCCGGAAGGCTGGGGTGGCCCGAACGGATCTCCTCGGCGATCTCGGCGAGCGCGTCGGTGATCGAGTCGGCGCGGATCTGCTCACCGCCGACGAGCGCGGCAGGCAGGTCGTCGTGCCCTGCCTCACTCGGGCATGACTCCTCGACGATGAGCGTCTGGCGCACCCGCCGCGAGCCGACGACCTCCTCCGAGGCCTCGATCACCGTGGTCCCCGACCCGACGCCGTAGCAGGCATCCGGGGTCAGTGCGATGCCGGTCGGGGTGGGCACCGCATACACGGCCCTGAGCCCCCGTGCGCCCGGCCCGAGGGACTCGCCGCCGAGTGTCTCGCCGGTGAGCCTGAGCAGCCGGCGTGGCTTGCGCTGGCGGCCCTCCTTGGCCCAGCCGCGCAGGACCTCGCCGGAGTCGACGACGAAGACCGGCTCGTCCCGGCTGCCCCGCCACTCGCGCGCCGGGTGCCGGAGCCGATCGAAGTACCGCTGCCAGAACGGCTTGGCCTCACGGGCGTGGAAGAGGATGGCCGAGGCGGCGAGCGCGACGGCGCGGTCGTCGGCAGTGCGTTCAGCCGGCTTGATGCTCGCGATGAGATTCCGGACGGAGGACTCCAGAGCGATGTGCGAGAGCGTCCTCTCGCTCGGTCCCCGGGACGGCTCACTCTCGAGCGGCTCACTGTCGGAGACCGGCGAGTCGTCCCGCAGGCCGCGCAGCCAGCCTGCGAGGAGCATCGTCGAGACGCAGTCGTCCCGGTTGTATGCGGTGATGTCGTCGAGGAGTCTCCCCGCTTCCTCCTCCCGACCGGCATCCCGGGCCGCCATGTACTGGTGGTACACGACGATCGAGTCGGCGGCGTTGGTCACCTCGGCGTCGCGGGCCGCCATGTAGAGAGGCTCGAGCTTCTTCAGCGAGTAGGAGCGGTCCGAGACCCGAACGGCCCCACGGACCACGGCATACAGATCGATGAACAGTCCGTCGCGGAGGAACTGGTCGATCTCGTCCTCACACACGCCGTGCCGAGCGGCGAGCCGGGTGAGGGCCGCCGTCTCGTAGGGGGCGTAGTGGTAGATGTGCAGGTCGGGCCAGCGCTTGCGCCGCTCAGTGACGTAAGAGACGAAGTCGATGAGCGCCTGGCGCTCCTCGGCCCGGTCGTGGGCCCAGAAGGCACGGAACCGTGTGCCGGCCGCCGGGTCCTCCGCCGTGGGGGAGTACTGGTCGACCTCGATGAGTCCGAAGAGGTACTCCAGCCCCCACGTCGTGTCGCCGGGCTCGATCCAGAGAGGGTCGCCCTCGAAGTCGAAGAAGATGTCTCCGGGGCTGGGGGCGGGCATGCGGGCGAGCACGTCCTGGTCGATGACCTCATAGGTCAACGCGCCCTTCTCACGGCCCTCGACCTGGAGCCTTGCCTGAGCGCGCAGCTTGTCCAGGCGGGCGGGGTTGATGTCGTCCATCTCGCCCTCGAATGCGGCGAGCTCGGTCATCGTCGTGATCCCGGCGTCGAGGAGGTGCCTGCGGGTCGGACGGCGCATCCCGGCGACGAGGAGCAGGTCATCGTGCCGCTCGACCTCGACGTCGCAGACGTCGCACCGGCCGCACGCCATGAAGCGGTCGTCTCCCCACGCCACCGGCCCCGCGGCGGCAAGGTGCTCCCGCACGATCTCCTCGAGCCGGTGTCGCCGGGCGCGGTAGACCGGGATGATCTCGTCGAGGCGGAAGTCCTCGCTCACGCCGCTGCCGAGAACGAGCCGGGCCACCGGAGCGAGCGGCACGCCGGCCTGCTGCAGGATGTCGGCGTATCCCGCGACCTGGAGCAGGGCCGGCACGGATGCGGACCGGGCGAGCTTGGTGTCGCTGACGATCCAGCCGGTCGAGTCGCCCACCGGCACGCGCTCGAGGAAGTCGATGTGCCCGACGAAGCTCCCGTCGAAGACAGTCGCCTGGGAGACGACCTCGACCGTGGGGTCGGCCAGGGTCCGCAGGGTGCGCTCATGCGCGGCGCGCAGCTCCGACTCGGTGTGCCTCGGTCGGGCGAACGTCACGACCGCGCCCGGTGCGGGGTGGGCCGCGACGAGCCGCCGCAGCTCGCCCTGCTCGTGCTCGTCACCGAGCTGGGCGACCCGCTCGAGCATCAGGTCAGGTGCGGCCTCCTCGGCGGCAAGTCGTCCGAGCCGCTCATCGAGGCCGCGCAGGAGGGCGAACTCGCACTCGGCAGCCAGCCGCAGGTCGCTCGGGCTGAGCACGACGCGCAGACCACTCCCGACGCAAGGTGCGACACGAGACCCGCATGCGACGCCGGCCCACGCAACGTTGTCGAGCGCAAAGCCTTCTCGCACAGGGTCACTGAGGGCAACGCTGTCGTCGCGCGAGACACGGTCTTCAAGGAGGAACACGTCACCGACTCTAGGTGAGGGGTCCGACAGGCCTGCCCCACGCATACCGCCTGTGCTGAGCCAACCCGGAGCGGGCCGAGCCGTGACCGGGTTGTCCAGGACGCGACCGGCCTGCGCCCCGCAGACCGTGCAACTACGCGGTCAGCGGCCCAGAACCCGGTCACCCGATCAGAACCCGGTCACCCGATCAGTCCCGGCCAGCGATCAGGACCCGGTCACACCCGCCGGGCTCACTTCTCCGGGACGAACCGTGCCTCGTCGACGACCTCACCGAGCACCGTGCCGTCCGGGGCCCGCAGCAGCTCAGGCTCTTCGGAGAGGGCAGCGACCGAGCCGGCGCGGACGATGTTCGTGCGGCTGTAGACGACATCGCCGGGCTGCAGGTTCGGGATCAGGGTTTCCACGGTGACCAGGGTGAAGCCGCGGGCCCGCAGGTCGGAGACGATGCCCGGGACTGCATCGACCGTCGCCGCGACGGTGTCGTGCATGAGCACGATGGATCCTGCGACGGTGTTCGCCACCACGTGGGACCGGATCTGGGATGCGGTCCTGCCGTCCCAATCACGCGGGTCCACCGACCACAGGATGAGAGGTTTGCCGAGCTGGCGGGTGCTGGAGTTCCACGAGCCGTACGGAGGACGGAGCAAGGTGCTGCGAGGAACCCCCGCGGCGACGAGGGCATCGTCGACCCGGCGCACCTCGGCCTGCTGACCGCTCAGGCTGAGTGTCGTCAGCCGCGGGTGCGAGTACGTGTGGTTCTCGATGTCGAAGCCGGCCTGGTGGGCCCGCAGCACGGTCGAGGGACGGGCTTGCACCTGCTGACCGACGACGAAGAACGCCGCCGGCACCTGCATCGCGATAAGCGAGTCGAGCAGCCGGTTCGTGTATGCAGAGGGCCCGTCGTCGAAGGTGAGTGCGACGCAGGCGCGGACCGCGCAGTTGACCGGGGCGGGCGCGCTGGGCGGGTCGAAGTCACCCACCCCGACCAGGCCGGTCATGGCCTCCCATCCGCCGCTGACCTGGGTGCGGCCAGAGATGAATCGACCGCTGCCGTTGCCGCGGTACATCCACAGCAGCCCGGCGGTGTCTCGGGCGAGGAGGTCGACGTAGCCGTCGCCGGAGAAGTCCCCGACGCCGATGAGGGCTGTCATGCCGCCCCAGCCGTGGCCGATCTGGGTGCGGCCGGAGATGAATCGACCGCTGCCGTTGCCGCGGTACATCCACAGCAGCCCGGCGGTGTCTCGGGCGAGGAGGTCGACGTAGCCGTCGCCGGAGAAGTCCCCGACGCCGATGAGGGCTGTCATGCCGCCCCAGCCGTGGCCGATCTGGGTGCGGCCGGAGATGAATCGACCGCTGCCGTTGCCGCGGTACATCCACAGCAGCCCGGCGGTGTCTCGGGCGAGGAGGTCGACGTAGCCGTCGCCGGAGAAGTCCCCGACGCCGATGAGGGCTGTCATACCGCCCCAGCCGGTCCCGACCTGAGTCGGATCCTCCAGGCCGCCGGTGCCGGTGCCCTTGTAGAGGAACAGCCGTCCGGCTGGATCCCGGCCGAGCAGGTCGACTCGCCCCACGAAGGGGCTGGTGAACGTCGGGACGGCGAGCTGAGGCAGGACAGAAGAACTGACGGAGCGCTCGGAGGTGGGACCAGCGGTGAGGATGGGTGCGGTGGCCGGAGCGCCGGTCGCTACGCTGCCCCCACCGACCGTGGCCATGGTCAGGGCCGCAGAGAGCAGGACCGCGCGTACTCTCGACTTCCCCATACCACCGACGCTAGGACTCGTCTGCGGCCGCCACAATGGGCCTCATCCGTTCGGGTGAACCTGTGCGGTCAGGTCCTGCCGCGGCTGGGGAGCGATCCCGGCTACACCCAGCTAGGGAACCACATCCGCTGCCACCACTCGGTGTACGGGATGATCTGCGCGGTGTAGATCGGCCAGAAGAAGGCGAACACGAGCAGCACGAGCAGGCAGTACGCCCCCACCGTGAGCAGGCCGAGCTGTCGGCGGCGGAAGGAGTCGGTGTCCCGGCCCAAGGCCAGCCCGAGCATGAAGGTGGCGGCGAGCACGACATACGGGAGGAACGCGATGGAGTAGAAGCCGTAGATCGTGCGGCCCTGGTAGAAGAACCACGGCAGGTACATGGCGGCGAACCCGGCGAGGATCGCGCCGGCGCGCCAGTCGCGCCGGAAGGCCCAGTGGTACAGCAGGAAGGCCAGCGCGATCGTGGCCAGCCACCAGATGGGGACGGTCCCGACCGACGTGATCGCCTGACTGCACCGGTCGGCGCCGCACAGCTCCGGCTCGGGCGTCTCGTAGAGGAACGAGGTGGGCCGGCCCTGCACGATCCAGCTCCACGGATTCGCCTCGTAGGGGTGGTCGCTCGCGAGCCCGACGTGGAAGCGGTACGCGTCCTGGTGGTACTTCCACAGCGACCGGATGGAGTCGGGGACCCACCCGAAGCTCTCCGAGGGGTTCTCGGCCCCCCACTGGCGCAGGTACCCGGCTGAGTTCCGGAACCAGCCGAACCAGGAGGCGACATAGACCACGAGTGCCGTCGGCACCATGGCGAGGAAGGCCGGCAGACAGTCCTTCACGAGCCCGCCCACCATCCAGCGGCGCACCCCGGCGGCCCGCCTCGCCCCGATATCCCACAGGACGGTCAGCAGACCGAAGACGGCCAGCGCATACAGGCCCGACCACTTGGTGCCGATCGCCAGGCCGAGCATGGCCCCGGCGACCCAACGCCACGGTCGCCAACCGAGCCAGGGACCGTATGCGGTGCTCGCCCCGGCTGCGACCTTGCGGGCGAGGACGTCCCGGCCGGCGTCCCGGTCGATGAGGAGCGCGCAGAAGGCGGCCAGGACGAAGAACATGACGATGATGTCGAGCAGCCCGGTGCGCGAGTGGACGAAGTGGTGTCCCTCGAAGGCGACGAGGAAGGCGGCAACCGTGCCGAGGAGCGTCGACCCGAACATCCGCCGGGCCGCCCGCCCGACCATGAGGATCGAGAGCGTCCCGAGCAGCGCGACCGAGAACCGCCAGCCGAAGGTGCTCGTCGTCCCGAAGATCGCCTCCCCCGCAGCGATGACCCACTTGCCCACTGGGCCGTGGACGACGAAGTCACCGGTCGTACCCCAGACGTCCTGGTCCCCGACGTTCCAGAGCTCGTCGGGCTCCTCGAGTCCGTCGCGGATCCGCATCTCGATGCCGAAGCGCAGCAGGGACGCGGCCTGCTTGACGTAGTACGTCTCGTCGAAGATCAGCCGGCCCGGGCGCCCGAGGGACCAGAACCGCAGGATCCCGCCGATGACGGCGACGGTCAGGGGCCCGAGCCAGCCCCACAGCCGGTCCCGCGGAGACTGGTCGACGGCCCACGAGCCGCGCAGTCGCCGGCGCAGCTCGTCGGTCTGGTTCACGCGCGCCATCGTATGCGTCGCGCCGGTCTGCGGCATGGCGCACCGCCCAGCGCACTCGCCCTTGTGGACGCTCAGCGCCTCGACTCCGGGCTCCCTGCTGGTGTGCCCGGTTCGCGGCCTGCCGGCCACCGCCGGGGGCGGCACCGAGGCCGGCGTGGTGTTCCGGAAGGGCTGGTGTGTGGCTAACTGGTGCCATGCGCCCCGACGACCACCGGTCCGACAGCCCTCACGAGGAGGGGCCGGGAGTCGTCGTCCTGGCGGCCACCCCGATCGGGCAGGTGGGTGACGCGCCCCCGCGGCTCGCCGAGGAGCTCGCCGCAGCCGACGTCATCGCGGCCGAGGACACCCGTCGGCTGCGACGCCTCCTGCGCGACCTGGGGATCGAGAAGGACCCGGGTCGCGACCAGGTGGTCATCAGCTATCACGAGCACAACGAGGCGTCCCGCACCGCGGACCTCGTCAGTCGCCTCGACGCCGGGGCCAGGATCGTCCTCGTCACCGATGCGGGGATGCCGAGCGTCTCGGACCCCGGCTACCGGCTCGTGCGGGCGGCCGTGGAGGCGGGCCACCGGGTCACCGCGGTCCCGGGCCCGAGCGCCGTCCTCACCGCGCTCGCCGTCTCGGGCCTGCCCGTCGACCGGTTCTGCTTCGAGGGCTTCCTCCCGCGCAAGGCGGGGGAGAGGCGGCGGGTCCTGGAGGGGCTCGCCGAGGAGCCCCGCACGATGGTGTTCTTCGAGGCGCCGCACCGGCTCGCGGAGGCCCTGACCGACATGGCCCAGATCCTCGGCGCCGAGCGCCCGGCCGCGGTGTGCCGCGAGCTGACGAAGACCTACGAGGAGGTCCGTCGGGGAGGCCTCGGTGAGCTGGCGGAGTGGGCGGCCGACGGGGTCCGCGGCGAGATCACCGTCGTCGTCCAGGGCGCGCAACCACGGCATACCTCCCCGGGTGATCACCTCGACGTCATCGCGGAACGGGTGGGCTCAGGGGAGCGCCTCAAGGACGTCTGCGCCGAGGTCGCGGCGGCGACGGGACTGTCGAAGAAGGCGCTCTACGACGCCTATCTCGCCCGTACCGGCCGGTAACCGGGCATAAGTCACACTCAGGAGCCGGGACCAGCCCGCCTCTGTCGGACCAGTCGCGGTACCCTCGGCTGCGTGGCAACGACGACAGCTCCCGCGAAGCGGCGGACGAGGGCACGCGACACGACCGTCTTCCTGAAGTTCCTCATGGCGACGACGGGCATCGTGTTCATCGGCTACGTCCTCCTCCACATGTACGGCAACCTCAAGGTCTTCGCAGGCCAGGAGGCGTTCGACAGCTACGCGCACCATCTGCGCACCTTCGGGGAGCCGATCCTTCCCTACGGCGGGATGCTGTGGATCATCCGCATCGTGCTCGTGGCCTCGATCCTCGGCCACCTGTACGCCGCCTTCACCCTGTGGAGCCGGGCGAACGGTGCGCGCTCGCAGCGCTATGCCGTGAAGAAGGCTGCCAAGGCCACCCTGGGGAGCCGCACGATGCGCTGGGGCGGGGTCGCCATCCTGGTCTTCGTCGTCTGGCACCTCATCCACTTCACCATCGTCAAGCCGGCGATCAACGCCGACGTCTCGGCGAGCGCGATCGCCGAGTCGCCGTTCACGATGATGGTGGCCAGCTTCCAGCTGTGGTGGATGGTCGCCATCTACCTGCTCGCGATGATCGCCCTCGGCCTGCACCTCTCGCACGGGACCTTCAGCGCGCAGCAGACGCTCGGCTGGACCCAGACGGCCCGCGGCTACCAGCGCGCCCGGACGATCGGCTACGTCGTCGCCGCAGTCGTCGTCGTCGGCTTCGCCCTCCCGCCGCTCGCCATCCTCTTCGGCATCGTCGGCTGACCGCCCAGACAAGGAGAACTCCCGACATGGCACTCATCGACGGTCTGTACACCGAGGGCGAGAAGATCGCCGACACCAAGGCTCCCAACGTCCCCATCGAGCGCAAGTGGACGCAGCGCAAGTTCGATGCGGCACTCGTGAACCCGGCGAACCGGCGGAAGCTGTCCGTCATCATCGTCGGCACCGGTCTGGCCGGCGGGGCCGCTGCCGCCACGCTCGGCGAGGCCGGCTACCGGGTGAAGTCATTCTGCTACCAGGACTCCCCGCGTCGCGCCCACTCCATCGCCGCCCAGGGTGGCATCAACGCCGCGAAGAACTACAAGGAGGACGGCGACTCCGTCTTCCGCCTCTTCTACGACACCGTCAAGGGCGGTGACTACCGCGCCCGGGAGACCAACGTCTACCGGCTCGCCGAGGTCAGCGCGAACATCATCGACCAGTGCGTGGCCCAGGGCGTCCCGTTCGCCCGCGAGTACGGCGGTCTGCTCGACAACCGCTCCTTCGGCGGGGTGCAGGTCTCCCGGACCTTCTATGCGCGTGGCCAGACCGGTCAGCAGCTCCTCATCGGCGCGTACCAGGCCCTGGAGCGCCAGGTCGCGGCCGGCACCGTCGAGATGTTCTCGCGTCACGAGATGCTCGAGCTCATCGTCAGCGATGGCCCGGACGGCAAGCGGGCGCGCGGCATCATCGCCCGTGACCTCGTGACCGGGGAGATCGAGACCCACCTCGCGGACGCGGTGGTGCTCGCCAGCGGCGGCTACGGCAACGTCTTCTTCCTCTCGACCAACGCGATGGGGTCCAACGTCACCGCCACGTGGCGGGCACACCGCAAGGGTGCGTACTTCGCGAACCCCTGCTACACGCAGATCCACCCGACGTGCATCCCGGTCTCCGGTGACCACCAGTCGAAGCTGACCCTGATGTCCGAGTCGCTGCGCAACGACGGCCGGATCTGGGTGCCGAAGCGGCGCGAGGACTGCGACAAGGACCCGCGGGACATCCCCGAGGAGGACCGCGACTACTACCTGGAGCGGATCTACCCGGCCTTCGGCAACCTCGTCCCGCGCGACATCGCCTCCCGCCAGGCGAAGAACGTCTGTGACGAGGGCCGCGGGGTCGGCCCGATGGTCGGTGACTTCCGCCGCGGCGTCTACCTCGACTTCGCCGACGCGATCGCGCGACTCGGTGAGGACGCGGTGCGTGCCAAGTACGGCAACCTCTTCGACATGTATGCGCAGATCACCGGCGAGAACCCCTACGAGACGCCGATGCGCATCTACCCCGCCGTGCACTACACGATGGGCGGACTGTGGGTGGACTACGACCTCGAGTCCTCGATCCCCGGCCTCTTCGTCGCCGGCGAGGCGAACTTCTCCGACCACGGCGCGAACCGCCTCGGTGCCTCCGCCCTCATGCAGGGTCTGGCCGACGGCTATTTCGTCCTGCCGAACACCATCCGCGACTACCTCGCCAAGGGTCCGTTCGAGGAGCTCTCGGAGGCCGACGCTGCTGTCGCCGAGGCGCGCAAGTCGGTGGAGGACCGCACCCAGAAGCTGCTCTCCATCAACGGTGAGCGCAGCGTCGACTCCTTCCACCGCGAGCTCGGCAACATCATGTGGGAGTACTGCGGGATGGAGCGCACGGCCGAGGGTCTGCAGAAGGCCATCGACCTCATCCGCGCCCTGCGTGACGAGTTCTGGCGCAACGTGCGGGTCCTGGGTGCCGCCGACACGCTCAACCAGAGCCTCGAGAAGGCCGGCCGGGTGGCGGACTTCCTCGAGCTCGGCGAGCTCATGTGCATCGACGCCCTGCACCGCCGCGAGTCCTGCGGTGGTCACTTCCGGGCCGAGTCCCAGACCGAGGACGGCGAGGCGCTGCGTCACGACGACGAGTTCGCCTATGTCGGTGCCTGGGAGTTCACCCCCGGGACTGCGGAGAGCGGCATCGACTCAGGGACCATGGGCCCGCCCGTCCTGCACAAGGAGGATCTCGTCTACCAGGCGATCGAGCTCAAGCAGAGGAGCTACAAGTAATGAAGCTGACCCTGAAGATCTGGCGTCAGGACGGTCCGAACGCCAAGGGCGACTTCGTCACCTACCAGGTCGACGACATCCTCCCGGACATGTCGTTCCTCGAGATGCTCGACGTCCTCAACGAACGCCTCATCGCCGAGGGCACCGAGCCGATCGCCTTCGACAGCGACTGCCGCGAGGGCATCTGCGGCATGTGCGGGCTGATGATCTCCGGCTATGCCCACGGCCCGAAGCAGACGACGACCTGCCAGCTCCACATGCGCTCGTTCTCCGACGGAGAGACGATCACGATCGAGCCGTGGCGTGCCGACCCGTTCCCGGTGATCCGGGACCTCGTCGTCGACCGCAGCGCCTTCGACCGGATCATCGCCTCCGGCGGCTTCATCTCCGTCAACACCGGGTCCGCCCCGGAGGCCCACGCGGCGCCGGTCCCGAAGGAGAACGCCGACCGCGCCTTCGTCGCCGCCGAGTGCATCGGCTGTGGAGCCTGTGTGGCGGCATGCCCCAACGCCTCGGCGATGCTCTTCACGGCCGCCAAGGTGACTCACCTCGGCGAGCTGCCGCAGGGACAGCCCGAGCGCTACTCCCGGGTCGTCTCGATGCTCAACCAGCACGACGCCGAGGGCTTCGGCGGGTGCACGAACATCGGCGAGTGCTCGGCCGCCTGCCCCAAGGGCATCCCGCAGGACGTCATCTCGACGCTCAACGCGGACCTGCGCCACGCGCTGCGTACCGGTCGCTGAGCGGGTACCCACCAATCACGCGTCAGTCGGCGCCGGTCCTTCGGGACCGGCGCCGACTGCCATGTGCCGGGTGAGCTGAAGCGGCCTTCGCGGAGCGGAGCGGGCAGGAGTTCGCCGCGGACTGCGGGAGCGTGCCGGCGATCAGTGGGCCCGGGCACGAGGACTAGGAGCCTCAGCGGCCGGAGCGGGAGCGCCCCTTCAGGCCGCCGGACGACGAGGGTATGCGCTCGGCCCGGATCGCGGAGAGGGTCAGGTCGATCTCGGCCTCGATGTACTCATCGAGGCTGAGGTGGGGGGCGAGCGCCCAGTGCTTCAGGGCCCAGGCGTGGGCCGCCATCTTGAGGTTGTGGGCGACGAGCTCGGGCGACACTGCACGGAACTGACCCGTGGCGGTTCCGGCGCGGACGGCCTCGCGGAACGGCTCGGTCGTCTCCTCCTCCATCCGGGTGACCTTGGCGCGGCCCTGGGGGGAGAGGGTCTGGCTCTCGCGGTAGGCAAGGAGGGCGGCCTCCCGGCGGGCGTCGATGACCTTGCAGAACGCGGCGAACCCGGCCCGGAGGCGCTGCTCCGGGTCCTCGCCGGCGGCGTCCATCGCTGCCGGCACGAGCACGCGGAAGTCGTCGAGGATCTCGACGATGACGGCCTCGAGGACCTCGTCCTTGCCGGCGAAGTACTGGTAGATGAGGCCCACACTCATGCCGGCCCGCTCGGCGACCGCCTGCATGGACATGCCGTGGAAGCCGGTGTCGTACATGATCCGCGCTGCGGCCTCGAGGATCTGCGCCTGCCGACGCTCGATGCGCTCGCGGCGGGCCTCCTCACGGGAGTCGACCCGGGAGAGCTCCTCGGGCTCCGGTGAGGCGGACGACGCCGAGGGGGCGCTCGCCTTCGCAGCGGACGACTCGGTCGTCTCTGCGGTGCTCGTCGTGCTCATCGTGCGTCCTCCTCCCTGGGAATTCCTGGATCGGTCTTGACACAGCATACAGATTGAACCACTATTCAGTGAATACCCATTCAATGAATGTTCGTTCAAGTTGCGAGGAGCCCGCCGTGAGCCAGTTCGAGGACATCATCTACAGCGTCGAGGACGGCGCAGCGATCATCACGATCAACCGGCCCGAGCGGTACAACGCCTTCCGGGGTCAGACCGTCGAGGAGCTCATCGAGGCGTTCCGGCTCGCCTGGGCGGACAACGCCGTGCGCTCGGTCATCCTCACCGGCGCCGGGGAGAAGGCCTTCTGCACCGGTGGCGACGTCAAGCAGCGTGCCGAGACGGGCGACTACGGCCCGACGAAGTCCGGCATGTTCGAGATCGGCTACCTCCAGAAGCTCATCCGCGACATCCCCAAGCCGGTCATCGCGGCCGTGAACGGTGTGGCCATCGGCGGCGGTCACGTCCTGCACGTGCTCTGTGATGTCTCCATCGCGAGCGAGACGGCCCGTTTCGGCCAGGCCGGCCCCCGCGTGGGCTCTTTCGACGCGGGCTTCGGCACCGCATACCTTGCTCGGGTCGTCGGCGAGAAGAAGGCCCGCGAGATCTGGTTCTGGTGCCGCCAGTACACCGCCGCCGAGGCGCTCGAGATGAACCTCGTCAACAAGGTCGTCCCGGCCGACCAGCTGATGGCCGAGGCCAAGGCCTGGGCCGCGGAGATCAACGCGCTCTCCCCGACGGCGATCCGGTTCTGCAAGCAGTCCTTCAACGCCGACACCGACCACCAGGCCGGCTTCTCCAACATGGCGATGACGGCGCTCGACGCCTTCGCCTCCTCCGAGGAGGGGATGGAGGGCGCCCGGGCCTTCGCCGAGAAGCGCAAGCCCGACTTCGCCCCCTACATCAACTGGCACTGAGCCCAGTAGCACCCATCCAGAAGCACTGATCACGAGCGGCGAGGAGAGCTGACGATGCACTACGGACTCGACGAGGACCAGGAGGCCTACCGGGCCGAGGTGGCCCGGTTCGCCAAGCGGGTGCTGGCTCCGCACTACCAGAGCGACGACGTCGCGGCGGAGTTCCGGCGTCAGCTCGCCCTCGACATGGCGGGCATGGGGCTGACCGGCCTGCGGATCCCCGAGGAGTACGGCGGACAGGAGGCCACCTCGCTCATTGCCGGCCTGGCGGCCGAGGAGGTCGGCCGGCACGACTTCAACGCGACCTACCTCATCATCAACACCGCACTCATCAGTGACGTCATCGTCCGGAACGCGACCGAGGAGCAGAAGCGGGCCTGGCTGCCCGGCATCGCCAGCGGGGAGACCGTGCCCTGCATCTGCATCACCGAGCCCGGGCACGGCACCGACGCTGCAGCGATGGAGCTCAAGGCCGTACCCCAGGAGGGTGGCGGCTGGACGCTGCACGGTGAGAAGACGTCTATCACGCTCGGGATGTCCTCGGACCGCGCCGTCGTCCTCGCGCGCACCGGAGGTCCGGGCGCGAGGGGCATCAGCGCTTTCTGGGTGGACCTGCACGACCCGACCGTGACCCGCTCGGCCTTCGACGACCTCGGCAGCCGCGCGATAGGGCGTGCCTCGCTGCACTTCGACGGGACGCCGGTGCCGGCGGATGGTCTCATCGGCGCCGAGGGGGACGGCTTCGTCTCGGTCATGCAGGGCTTCGACTACTCGCGCGCCATCATCGGCCTCGCGTGCCTCGGCGCTGCCCAGGAGTCCCTCGACGAGGCACTCCAGTGGTCGCGCGACCGGGAAGCATTCGGTCAGCCGATCGGGAAGTTCCAGGGGGTGGCCTTCCCCCTCGCGGAGGCCGCCACCTATGTCCGCGGCGCGCGGCACGTCTGTCTCGACGCGCTCTGGCGCAAGGACAACGACCTCGAGCACTCCGCGGAGGCGGCGATGGCGAAGTTCTGGGCGCCCAAGCTCGCCGTCGAGGTGATCCACCAGTGCCTCCTCACCATCGGGCACGTCGCCTACAGCTCGGAGCACAAGCTCGGGCAGCGCCTGCGGGACGTCATCGGCCTCGAGATCGGCGACGGCACCGCCCAGGTGTCCAAGCTGGTCATCTCGCGCAACCTCCTGGGCCGGCAGTTCGCGCCCTAGCCGCGGACCGCATACGGCCGCACGTCGTTCTCGGAGTCACGAGCCCCGGGCGCCCGACCGCTCACCTGCACAGTCTCATTCCACTGACCCACAACTCCCACAGACTCAACAAGCCTCACCATCAACAGGATTCGAACAGGAGCACCAACCATGGGCCGTCTGACTGACAAGGTCGCGATCGTCACCGGAGCCGGATCCGGCATCGGCAAGGGCATTGCCGAGAAGTTCGCCGCCGAGGGCGCGATCGTCATCGTCACCGACTTGAACGGCGAGGCGGCGCAGACCGTGGCCGAGCGGCTCGGTGGCACGGCGAGTGCGTATGCCGTCGACGTCACCGACCGCGCCACGATCGACGCCATGGTCGAGGGTGTGCTGGCCGAGCACGGTCGCATCGACGTCCTCGTCAACAACGCGGGCTGGGACGTCGGGAAGCCGTTCGTCGAGACCGACGCCGACCTCTGGAGCAAGGTCATCGCCATCAACTATGTCGGCACGCTCAACACCTGCCACGCCGTGCTGCCGGTCATGGCCCAGCAGAACAGCGGCTCGATCGTGAACCTCTCCTCCGACGCCGGACGCGTCGGCTCCTCGGGTGAGGCTGTGTATGCGGGCGCCAAGGCCGGTGTCATCGGCTTCTCGAAGACCATCGCACGGGAGCACGCCCGCAACCAGATCAACGTCAACGTCGTCTGCCCGGGCCCGACCGACACCGCGCTGTTCGCCTCCATGGGCGGAGACAACCCGAAGCTGCGTGAGGGGCTGACCCGCGCGATTCCGTTCCGCCGCCTCGGAACTCCGCAGGACGTCGCGAACGCCGTCGCCTTCTTCGCCTCCGACGAGGCCGCCTTCATCACCGGCCAGACCCTCTCGGTCAGCGGCGGCCTGACGATGGCCTGAGCGACGCATACGAAATCGGACGCAGGAGCAAGGAGAGACAACGATGTCCTTCGAGACCAATCTCGACCAGACCCGCATCGAGGCCATGACCGCAGCGGGCTACTGGCCTGACCAGGTGCTCACCGACCACCTCGACCGCGTGGCCGAGGCGACTCCGGACAAGCTCGCCTTCAAGGACTCGCGCCGGACGATCACGTATGCGGGGCTCCGCTCCGAGGTCGACCGCGCCGCGCTCGGGCTGCTCGAGCTCGGGGTGCGGCCCGGGGACGTCGTCTCCCACCAGCTGCCGAACTGGATCGAGTTCCTCGTCGTGCACCTGGCCTGCGTGCGCATCGGTGCGATCAGCAACCCGCTCATCCCGATCTACCGGGAGCGGGAGGTCGGCTTCATGGTCGGGCTCGCCGAGAGCAAGGTCGTCGTGGTGCCGCGGGAGTTCCGGGGATACGACTACCCGGCGATGATCGAGCGCCTCGACCTGCCGTCGGTGGAGCACGTGCTCGTCGTCGACGCGGGCGAGGGGCTCGCTGACGGCCACCACAGCTTCGAGGAGTTCATGGCAACGCCCTGGGAGGAGCGCCGTGATGCCGGAGAGCTCGCGGCCCTGCGACCGGACCCGAACTCGGTCTCCCTGCTCATCTTCACCTCGGGAACGACGGGCGAGCCCAAGGGCGTCATGCACACGCACAACACGCTCCTGGCCGCGCTGCGCCCGATCCCCGAGCGCATGGGCATCGACGAGAACACCGTCATCCACATGGCCTCGACGTTCGCCCACCTCACCGGGTTCCTCTACGGAGTGAGCCTGCCGATCGTGAACGGCCAGACGTGCATCGTCCAGGACATCTGGAACGCGGACGAGTTCGTGAGCCTCGTCGAGCAGTACGGGATCAACTACACCTCGGGTGCGACGCCGTTCCTCGTCGACCTCCTCGACCACCTGCCGGAGGACACGAGCGGCCTGCAGAGCCTGACCCGGTTCTGCTGCATGGGTGCCCCGATCCCGCGCGTCATGGTCCGCAGGGCGAAGGAGGCGTTGCCCACGATGGCAGTGCTGGGCGGCTGGGGCCAGACCGAGAACGCGCTCGTCACCATCGGCGTCCCCGGCGACCCCGAGGAGAAGATCACGACGGACGGCTGCCCCTGGCCCGGCATGGAGGTGCGCACCGTCGACCAGGACAACGTGCCCGTGGCGCCGGACACCGAGGGCCGGATCCAGGTGCGCGGTCCCTTCCTCTTCGTCGGGTACGCCAAGCGTCCCGAGATGACCCGCGACCTCTTCACCGAGGACGGCTGGTTCGACACCGGCGACCTCGGCTCCCTCAGCGCCGACGGCTACCTCTCGATCTCGGGTCGGACGAAGGACATCATCGTGCGGGGCGGCGAGAACATCCCGGTTGCCTATGTCGAGAACGTCCTCTACGAGAACCCGGACTACGCCCGCGTCGCCGTCATCGCCGTTCCGGACCCGCGGCTGCAGGAGCGCGCCTGTGCGTGCATCGTCCCCGCGCCGGGAGCAGCTCAGCCGACGCTCGAGTCGGTGCAGGCTTATCTCACAGCGAAGGGCGTCGCGAAGCAGTACTGGCCTGAGAAGGTAGTGGCCATGGACGATTTCCCGGCCACGGCGAGCGGCAAGATCCAGAAGTACCAGCTCCGGGAGCTCTTCGAGCAGGAGGCCTTGGCGTGAGCGGTTCCGTCGCATACCTCGTCGGGGGTGTGCGCACCCCGTTCGGGCGGTACGGCGGAGCACTGGCGAGCGTCCGCACCGATGACCTGGCTGCGCACGTCATCTCGGCCCTCCTCGACCGCTACAGCGGGGTCGACCCGACCGAGCTGGACGAGGTCGTCCTCGGCGCGGTGAACCAGGCCGGCGAGGACAACCGCAACGTGGCCCGTCAGGCGGCGCTGCTCGCCGGGGTGCCGGTCTCCGTGCCGGGCGTGACGCTCAACCGGTTGTGCGCCTCAGGCCTGGAGGCCGTGCTGTATGCGGCGCGCACCATCCGCTGCGGCGACGCCGATCTCGTGGTCGCCGGGGGCGTCGAGTCGATGACCCGGGCGCCCTACGTCATGGCGAAGCCAGGAGCCCCCTGGGACCGCTCCCCGGAGGTGCACGACACGACGATCGGTTGGCGCTTCGTCAACCCTCGGATGGTCGAGGCCTTCGGCGTCGACTCCATGCCGCAGACCGCGCAGCACGTCGCTGACGAGTGGGGTGTGGCGCGCGAGGACCAGGACGCGTTCGCCCTGCGCTCCCAGCAGCGGGCTGCCGCCGCGATCTCCTCCGGACGACTGGCACGGGAGATCGTGCCGGTTCCTGTGCCACAGCGACGCGGCGAGCCGGTCCTCGTCGACACGGACGAGCACCCTCGTGAGACGACGCTGGAGAAGCTCGCTGCGCTGGAGCCGATCTTCCCGAATGGGTCGGTGACTGCTGGGAACTCCTCGGGAGTCAACGACGGCGCGGCAGCGCTGCTCATCGCATCGGAGGACGCAGTGCGTCGCTACGGCCTCACCCCCTTGGCGCGCGTGACGACCGGGCTGTCGGTGGGAGTCGAGCCGAGGGTCATGGGCATCGGGCCGGAGCCGGCCACCAAGGCCCTGCTCGAGCGGACCGGGCTGTCCGTCGCCGACCTCGATGTCATCGAGCTCAACGAGGCCTTCGCGGCGCAGGGGCTCGCGGTCACCCGGGGCCTCGGACTGCCGGACGACGCAGAGCACGTCAACCCGAACGGTGGGGCGATCGCTCTGGGACACCCGCTCGGTGCGAGCGGGGCCAGGCTGGCGCTGACAGCCGCGATCGAGCTGGCCGACCGAGGTGCAGACCGGGCGCTGGCGACGATGTGCGTCGGCGTCGGTCAGGGCGCCGCGGTCCTCCTGGAGAAGGTGTGACCGGGCGATGAGTGAGAGTCAGGAGAGGGAGAGCGGCGTGGGTCACGACGACGGGGCGACCCGGGACAGCGCGGTCCATGGCTACGAGACTCTGCTCGTCGACGTCGAGGACCGGATCGCGACCATCACGATCAACCGTCCTGAGGCGCGGAATGCCCTGAGCCGCACAGTGATCCGCGAGATCCTCGAGGCGCTGGACGCCCTCCGCGACGACGACTCGGTCGGCGCTGTCGTGTTCACCGGCGCTGGCGAGAAGGCGTTCATCGCCGGTGCCGACATCACGCAGGTCCGCACGTACACGATGCACACCGGCCTGGAGTCGGCGATGCAACGGGCCTTCGACAGCATCGAGTCGTTCGAGAAGCCGACGATCGCCGCCGTCAACGGCTTCGCACTGGGTGGCGGATGTGAGCTCGCGATGGCGTGCGACATCCGCATCGCCTCCACGACAGCGCGGTTCGGCCTGCCGGAGACCACGCTCGGGGTGCTCCCCGGTGCGGGCGGCACCCAGCGGATGGCCCGGCTCGTCGGGATCGGGCGGGCGCTGGACCTCATCCTCACCTCCCGCATGCTCAACGCCGAGGAAGCCGAGCGCTGGGGGCTGGTCTCCAGGATGAGCTCACCCGAGACGCTGCTCGCCGACGCGCGTGAGGTGGCCCGCACGATCCTGACGAAGGGCCCGGTCGCGGTGCGGCTGGCCAAGCTCGTCGTGCGCGCCGGTGCCGACGCGGACCTCACGACCGGCCAGGTCGTCGAGCGGCTCGCGCAGACCGTGCTGTACACCACCGCCGACAAGAACGAGGGCGCCCAAGCCTTCATCGACAAGCGTCCCGCGCAGTTCAGGGGCGAGTGATGACCGGGACGACCTCACCCTCAGGCGCTGCCGAAAAGGTCTGGCCGACCGTCGCAGTGCTCGGCGCCGGCGCCATGGGCAGCCAGATCGCCGGCGTCATTGCCCTGTCCGGTCGCGACGTCGTCCTCGCCGACACCTCGGACGAGGCGCTTCAGCGGGCCCTGGCCACCCTGGACTCGCGCTGGGAGTCCAGCGTGGCCAAGGGGAGGATGACCGCCCAGGCCAAGCAGGACGCATACAGCCGGATCAGGACGACCACCGACCCGGTCTCCGGTTGTGTGCGAGCCGATCTCGTCATCGAGGCCATCGTCGAGAAGCTCGACGTCAAGCGCTCGACGTTCGAGGCCGTCGGCGCGGCTGTCGCTCCGGCGACGGTGCTGGCCACCAACTCCTCCTCGTTCGTCCCCTCCCAGATCGCCGACGTCGTGCCCGACCCGAGTCGCTTCCTCGGACTGCACTTCTTCAACCCCGCGCTGGTGATGAAGTGCGTCGAGATCATCTCCGGCCCGCAGACCGATCCCCAATTGCTCGAGACCGCAGTCCGGTTCGTCGAGGAGATCGGCAAGGAGCCGGTCGTCCTGCGCAAGGAGATCAACGGGTTCATCGCGAACCGGATCCTGGGAGCCGTCCGCGACGAGGCGATCCGCCTTCTCGAGGGAGGGTATGCGTCGGTCACCGATATCGACCGCGCCTGCCGGACCGCGCTCGGCTACCCGATGGGGCCGTTCGAGCTCATGGACCTCACCGGGATCGACATCGGCTACCTCACCAAGACCGCACGGTACGAAGCGAGCGGTGACCCCGCAGACGCTCCCTCGAGGACAGTGGCCGCGAAGGTCGCCGCCGGGCACCTCGGGCGGAAGACCGGACGAGGGTTCTATCTCTACGACGAGCAGGGCACCCGGCTCGGCGAGGCGCCGGCAGACGATGCTCCGAGCACACGATCAGAAGGAGACCGCAGTCATGGTTGATCTCAGCCTCAACGAGGACCAGAGGGCGTTCCAGCAGGCCGCCCGCGACTTCCTCGAGCACGAGGTCGTGCCGCACCGGCAGGCGTGGGACCGGGCCGAGTCGGTCGACACCGGCATCATCCCCAAGCTCGGTGAGCTCGGCTTCTTCGGCCTGACGATCCCCGAGGAGTACGGCGGGGTCGGTGGCGACTACATCACCTACTGCATCGGGATGGAGGAGCTCGGCCGGGCCGACTCCTCGGTGCGCGGCATCGTCTCGGTGTCGATGGGCCTGTGCGGCAAGCCGATCCTCGAGTTCGGCACCGAGGAGCAGAAGCAGCAGTGGCTCACGCCCATCGCCCTGGGTGAGAAGCTCGGCTGCTTCGGCCTCACCGAGCCGGACAACGGCTCCGACCCTGCGGGGTTGAAGACCCGTGCGGTGCGGCAGGGTGATGACTACCTCATCTCCGGCCAGAAGATCTTCATCACCAACGGCACGTGGGCCGATGTGTGCCTCGTCTTCGCGCGCACCGGTGGCGAGGGACCGAAGGGCATCAGCGCCTTCCTCGTCCCCACCGACTCGCCGGGCTTCGAGCGACGCGAGATCCACGGCAAGCTGGGCCTGCGCGGCCAGGCGACGGCCGAGATCTTCCTCGACAACGTGCGCGTGCCCGCCTCCGCCAGGCTCGGCGAGGAGGGTCAGGGCTTCTCCATCGCGATGGCCTCCCTCGACAAGGGCCGGGTCTCCGTCGGCGCCGGCTGCACCGGCATCATCCAGGCCTGCCTCGAGGCCCTCGTGGACTACTCGACGGAGCGGACCCAGTTCGGGCGCAAGATCGCCTCCTACCAGCTGGTCCAGGAGATGATCGCCGAGATGTCCGTCGACGCCGACGCCGCCCGGTTGCTCACCTGGCGCGCTGCCGACCTCATCGAGCGCGGTGAGCCCTTCGGCGTGGCCGCGTCCAAGGCGAAGCTGTTCGCCTCCGAGGCAGCGGTCAAGGCCGCCAACCTCGCGATCTCCGGCTTCGGTGGCTACGGCTACGTCGACGAGTACCCCGTCCAGAAGTTCATGCGCGACGCCCGCGTCATGACCCTGTACGAAGGCACCACCCAGATCCAGAAGCTCCTCATCGGCCGCGCCGAGACCGGCGTCTCCGCCTTCCTCTGAGGCCCTACTCCAGCCCGTCTTCCTCCGACCCAAGCCCCGGTGTGAGACTCCTCCACGAGCCTGACACCCCCGACCTCCTTCCTGACAAAGGTTCGAAAGGACAGCCCCATGGCAACCCACCCGTTTGATCTGTTCGGCATCCCTGGTCTGATCGAGGAGGAGGAGCGGGACATGGTGGCCTCCGTGCGCCAGGTCCTCGATGCCTCGGTGCGCCCGAACCTGGCCCAGTGGTACGAGTCGGGGAGTATCCCGGCGCGAGAGCTGGCCAAGGAGCTCGGTGGCCTCGGTCTGCTCGGCATGCACCTCGAGGGGTACGGCTGCGCGGGGACCTCGGCCACCGCATACGGTCTGGCGTGTCTGGAGCTCGAAGCGGCGGACAGCGGCATCCGGTCGCTGGTCTCGGTCCAGGGGTCGTTGGCGATGTTCGCGATCCACCGCTGGGGCAGCGAGGAGCAGAAGCAGCAGTGGCTGCCGGGGATGGCGGCCGGTGACCTGATCGGGTGCTTCGGGCTGACCGAGCCGGACTTCGGGTCGAACCCGGCCGGTATGCGCACGACCGCGCGTCGCGACGGTGACGACTGGGTGCTCAACGGCACGAAGATGTGGATCACCAACGCCCCCGTGGCCGATGTCGCGGTCGTGTGGGCGCAGACCGACCGCGAGGCCGAGTCCAAGGGCATCCGCGGGTTCGTGGTGCCGACGGATACGCCGGGCTTCTCCGCCCCGGAGATCAAGGCCAAGCTGTCGCTGCGGGCGTCGCTGACCGGCGAGATCGTGCTGGAGGACGTGCGCCTGCCGGCCGCGGCGATGCTGCCGGAGGCTGCGGGGCTGTCCGGGCCGTTGTCGTGCCTGAACGAGGCGAGGTTCGGGATCATCTTCGGGGCCCTCGGTGCGGCCCGGGACTGCCTGGAGACGACGCTGTCGTATGTGGCGGACCGGGAGATCTTCGACAAGCCGCTCGCGGCCTACCAGATCACCCAGACCAAGCTCGCGGACATGGCTCTGGAGCTGGGCAAGGGGATACTCCTCGCGCTGCACCTCGGCCGGCTCAAGGACGCCGGCGGTCTGCGGCCGGAGCAGGTGTCGCTGGGCAAGCTCAACTCGTGCCGCGAGGCCATCGCCATCGCACGCGAGTGCCGCACCCTGCTCGGCGCCAACGGCATCACGCTGGAGTACCCCGTGCTGCGACACGCCAACAACCTCGAGTCCGTCCTCACCTACGAGGGCACCAGCGAGATCCACCAGCTGATGATCGGCCAAGCCCTCACGGGCGCCAGCGCCTACCGCTGACGGCGGGCTCCGGCCCCGCGTCCTCGTGGGGAGGCCGGCTGCTGCCATGGCGACAGTCATCCTCCTCGCGACATGCGGGCCTCGGGTGTCACGTGCTCGTGGGGAAGCTGGCTGCTGCCATGGCGACAGTCATCCTCCTCACGAAGAGGAGCCGCCGGCTCACTCTCAAGGCCAATGGGCATACTGGCACCCGTGACCGCGCCCACCCTTCCTCCGCCGCTGAGTCGTCGCGGCACTCTCAACGAGACGTGGCTCGTCCTCGGGGTGTCCCTCGGCGCATCCGCGATCTGGGCAGTCCTCTCGATCATCCGCAAGGTCACGGCCGAGGTCTCGCTGTCGGCGCAGACGACGTCGATGAACACCTCGGTCACCCCCGATCGACCCTGGCTCGACCTCGCCTTCCAGCTCACGAGGATCGGGCTGGCGCTCGTGCCGGTGCTCCTCGCCCTGCACCTGCTCCGACGTGATGACCCGAGGCCTGGAGCGTCGATGGGCTTCGACCTGCGTCGGCCTGCCTATGACCTCATCACCGGGCTTGGTCTCACAGCACTCATCGGTCTCCCCGGATTGGGCCTCTACGTCCTCTCACGGGAGCTGGGCCTGAACACCACCGTCTCAGCCGCGAACCTCACAGCCGTCTGGTGGGCGGTTCCGGTCCTCATCCTCGCGGCGATGCAGAACGCCATCCTCGAGGAGGTCATCATGATCGGCTACCTCTTCCGCCGCTGGGGTCAGGCCGGCCTCGGGACGTGGCAGATCATCTTTGCCAGTGCCCTCATCCGAGGGACCTACCACCTCTACCAGGGCTTCGGCGGCTTCGCCGGCAACATGGTGATGGGGGTGGTCTTCGGCTGGATCTATACGCGCACCAAGCGGGTCATGCCCCTCGTCATTGCCCACACACTGCTCGACGTCATCGCCTTCGTTGGTTACACCCTCCTGCGCGACACCGTCTCCTGGCTCTGACCGCTCCCGCACCTACGCCCAGCTGACCCACCCGACCTCGGGTGCCCTTCGCACCTCGAGCAGCCTTCCCCTCACTCGTGGGGAGGGTGACTGTTGCTCTGGTCTTCGTGGGGAAGACCAGTGTCGCTATGGCAGCAGCAATGCTCCGCACGAGCATGCGGCTTCGAGGGATGTGGATATTTCCGGACAGGTCAGCAGCATTCGGGCACCGTTGACCCATGGATCTCGAGAGCATCGCCTGGCGCCAGGCCGGCGTGGTGTCGCGCGCTCAAGCTCTCGCGGTGATGTCTGAGGGTCAGTTGCGTTGGCTGCTGCATCGGCGTCGATGGCTGACCGTCTTCCCCGGCGTCTACCAGACCCACACGGGACCCCTGAGCTGGACTGGACGAAGCTGGGCGGCGCTGCTCCACTACGGTCCCCACGCCACCCTCGCCCTCGACTCCGCGGCCTTCGTCCTGGGCATCGGGCGTCAGGAGCCTCACAACGTCCAGATCGTGCTCCCTCAGTCGGTCCGGAGAGACCCACGCCCTGGGGTCGAGGTGCAACGGCGCCGACGGATCGAGTGGATTCAACGGCGCGGTCAGCAGCTCACGGCTCCGGCGTTCACGGTCATCGACCTTGCCGCAGCCCCGAGCGCCTCGCGCGATGATGCGATCTCAATCGCCGCCCGCGCCGTGCAGAAGCGCATCGTGACCGTCGAGGCACTCGCGGCTGAGCTCGCGAGGAGGCGCGCTCACCCCCACCGCACTGCCCTCGAGCTGTCGTGCGGTGTCATCGCCGACGGTGCCGAGAGCGGCCTGGAGGTGGTCTATGTCGACAAGGTCATCCGAGCCCACGGCCTGCCTCCGATGCGGATGAACGTCCCCGACCGGCTCGGCGGGTCGCGGATCCGTCGGGACTTCGACAACGAAGAGTTCGGCGTCGTCGCTGAGGTCGATGGCGTGCTGGGTCACGAGGGGTTCGGTCGGACTCTGGATGCCCGTCGTGATCGCAAGACCCTGGCCAGAGGCAGGGTCACTGCTCGTCAGACCTGGGTCGAAGTGCATTACCAGGCCTGTGAGCTGGCGGCCGATCTGTTCGGCATCCTGCGCAGCCGGGGATACCCGGGCCACTACACGAGGTGCTCGCGGACCTGCTCGATCGAGCGGCACCTCATCGTCCACATGACCTCGTGAGGAGGCTCGCTGTCGGTCCGGCAGCTCGCGAGGAGGATTGGTGTCGCTATGGCAGCAGCCACCTTCCCCACGAGGCCAGGAATCCGCGAGGTGAGGCGAGGCTCAGCGGCGATTGCGCACGTCAGGAGGAGGCAGCCCTAGCGGGGCGCGTTCGACGCCGACGCCGGAACCGCAGCCAGATCCACACGAACGTCCACGCGATCAGCCCGAGCACGGCGATGACGAGGATCGGCAGGAAGATCGCGATGAGCGAGAGCCCGATCGATGCGCCGTCCTCCACCGTCGAGACGACCGGCGCCCCAGCACCGAGGGTCCCGGCGTTGATGACGGGACGCGCCGCCATCTTGCCGCTGTGCACGAGCAGGGAGACGAGAACCCCGAGCACGATCCCGACCCACGAGTTGTCCTGCATCCACTGACTCGAGTCGACGGTCTCGGCGGCCTGGGTGGCGGCGAAGATGACGCCGCCCATCGCCGGCCGGATGAAGGTCTGAATGGTGTCGTTGACGGTGTCGATCGCTGGGATCTTGTCCAGGGCGATCTCGGCAATGAGCAGCACGATGCCGATACCGATGGCCCACCAGGACTCCATCCAGGCGAACCCGCTCGGCAGTTCCAGCACGTCGGTGTACTTCGCGATGAGCGCGACGATGAGGAACGGGATGTAGGCGTTGAAGCCCGCGGCGGCGGACAGGCCCATTCCGGTGAGGGCTGCGATCACGGTCCGTGGTCCTCTCGACGGCTGCACTTCGGGATCCGGTGTCCCGGATGCAAGTCACCATGATCCGGGAGGACCGACCCCGGCGGGAAGCCGGGAGTCGTGCCGTGGATGGAACGCGTTCAAGTGCCCACCCCATTCCTCCATAGGATGGGCGCCATGCATGTCCTGTCTGCTGTCGCCTGGCCGTATGCGAACGGTCCCCGGCACCTCGGTCACATCGCCGGGTTCGGGGTCCCCTCGGACGTCTTCAGCCGGTACATGCGCATGGCCGGGCACGACGTCCTCATGGTCAGCGGCAGCGACGAGCACGGCACGCCGATCCTCGTCCAGGCCGAGAAGGCGGGAATGAGCCCGACCGAGTTCGTCGACCAGAACCACCGCATCATCGCCGGTGAGCTCTGCGACCTCGGCTGCACCTACGACCTCTACACGCGCACGACGACAGCGAACCACTACGCCGTCGCGCAGGAGCTGTTCCGCAAGGTCTGGGAGAACGGCTACATGGTCGAGCGCACGACGCTCGGCGCGATCTCGCCGTCGACCGGCCGCACCCTGCCCGACCGCTACATCGAGGGCACCTGCCCGATCTGCAAGGCGCCCGACGCCCGCGGCGACCAGTGCGACAGCTGCGGCAACCAGCTCGAGCCCGAGGACCTCATCGACCCGCGGAGCAAGATCAACGGGGAGACACCGGAATTCGTCGAGACCAGGCACTTCTTCCTCGACCTGCCGGCGCTCGCCGACGCGCTGAGGACCTGGCTCGAGGGTCGTGAGGCCTCCGGCACCTGGCGCCCCAACGTCATCCGCTTCAGCCTCAACATCCTCGACGACATCAAGCCGCGGGCGATGACCCGCGACATCGACTGGGGCATTCCTGTCCCCCTCGACGGCTGGCGCGATCTGCCGACGAAGCGTCTCTACGTCTGGTTCGACGCGGTCATCGGCTACCTCTCCGCGTCGATCGAGTGGGCCCGCCGCACCGGCGACCCCGAGGCGTGGCGCCTCTGGTGGAACCCCGAGCGCGCCGACGAGGTCGGCGGCCAGGTCTCGTACTACTTCATGGGCAAGGACAACATCACCTTCCACTCCCAGATCTGGCCGGCCGAGCTGCTGGGGTATGCGGGCAAGGGTGACAAGGGCGGCGAGCCGGGGATCTACGGCGAGCTGAACCTTCCCACCGAGGTGGTCTCGAGTGAGTTCCTCACCTTCGGCGACCAGGCCTTCTCGACGAGCCGTGGCAACGTCGTCTATGTCCGCCAGGTGCTCGACCTCTACGGCCCGGACGGCATCCGCTACTACATCTGCGCGGCGGGTCCGGAGAGCAACGACGCGGCCTTCACGTGGCGGGACTTCGTCCAGCGCAACAACTCCGAGCTCGTCGCCGGCTGGGGCAACCTCGTGTCGCGCACGGCGGCCATGGTCGCCAAGAACTTCGGCGAGATCCCCGCGCCCGGTACTCTCGAGCCGATCGACGAGGAGCTCCGCGCGACCGTGACCGGCGCCTTCGAGACCGTCGGTCGCCTCCTCGAGCGCAACCGGGTCAAGGCTGCGCTCGCCGAGGTCATGCGGGTGGTCGGGGAGGTCAATGCGTATGTGTCGCGCACCGAGCCCTTCAAGCTCAAGGGTGAGGACCAGCGCGAGCGGCTCGCGACCGTGCTGCACACGCTCGTGCAGTCCGTGAGCGACCTCAACACCCTGTTCGCGCCGTTCCTGCCGCACGCCGCCAACCGGGTCCACCGGGCCCTCGGCGGTGTCGGCGAGCTCGCTCCGCTGCCCCAGCTCGTCGAGGTCACCGGACTGGACGAGGCCGACGCGACCCGCGCATACCCGATCATCACCGGCGACTACGCGTCCACGCCGCGGTGGGAGTCGGTGCCCGTCGTGGTCGGGACCCCGATCGCCAAGCCGGCGCCGCTGTTCGCCAAGCTCGACGAGGCCGAGGTGCTCGCTCACTGGGGCGTGGGATGAGCTTCCCGCAGGAGCCGCCGGCCGCGCCAACCGCGGGCGGGCGTACCAGAACGTTCCTATTGTCACGTTCTGGTACGGGCGGTGCGGGAGATTTGGGTCTCGGGCGTACCAGAACGTTCCTATTGTCACGTTCTGGTACGGGCTGGGGGCTGGGCTGACGTGACCGCTCAGGGTGGGCTGCGTCGCGACGGCGGCCATGGCAGACGACCGACTCCGCCGGATCCCCTGCCTATTCCGGTCGTCGACAACCACACCCACCTCGACATGGGCCGTGGTGACGAGCCGCGTCCGGACCTCGCCGAGGCGCTGCGCGAGGCCCGCGCCGTCGGGGTGGACCGCATCGTGCAGATCGGCTGCGACCTGCCGGGTGCGCGCTACACGATCGCGGCCGTGGAGGTCGACCGTGCCGTGCTCGGTGGCGTCGCCCTGCATCCCAACGAGGTGCCGCGACTGGAGGCCAGGGGCGAGCTGGCGAGCGCGTATGCGGAGATCGCCGAGCTGGCCACGCACCCCCGGGTCCGGGTCGTGGGCGAGACCGGACTGGACTACTTCCGCACGGGCCCGGAGGGGGTCGGCATCCAGCAGGAGGCATTCCGGTGGCACATCGACCTCGCCAAGCGTCTGGACAAGGCGCTGCAGGTCCACGACCGCGACGCCCATGACGACATCCTCCGGATCCTCGAGGAGGAGGGGGCGCCCGACCGGACGGTGCTGCACTGCTTCAGCGGAGACGTCGAGATGGCCCGCACGTGCGTCGAGCGCGGGTACTACCTCTCCTTCGCCGGCACCGTCACCTTCAAGAACGCCCGCGAGCTGCGTGACGCCCTGGCGATCGTGCCCCTCGAGCAGGTTCTCGTGGAGACCGACGCGCCCTACCTGACGCCGATGCCCTGGCGCGGAGCCACGAATGCGCCATACCTGATCCCCCTCACAGTGCGCCAGATGGCTGATGTGATGAGCGTCGCAGTGTCAGAGCTGTGTGAGCACCTCAGTGCGAACAGCGAAAAAGTCTACGGTTCTTGGTAATTCGCAATATCGTCAGTCTGGTCGCGTTTTCCGGGGCGCGCCGACCCCTTGGCGATTCCGGGGTTGCGTCGTTATCAAAACTTGACCTTTCCCGCTGGAGCAGGGCAGCCTGTTTGACGGACAACCGGGGCACCAAGCCCTGGAAGGTCGGTCTTCGGACCACTTGCGAGGTATGAGCCGTAAGTGCCTGAAGGTCCGGGTGCCCACCCCTGCGGGCACACCCAGTCCGGTCACGTCAGCGCGTCCAGTGCCGCGCGCGCCGAGGACCGGAACCTGCATCTGGGCCCTTCCGAGGTGGTGTTGACCGGATCGTGCACACATCGGAGATTTCTTTTGTTCCTCACCAAGATCCTTGCTTCTCGCAAGATCGCTGCTGTTGCCTCTGCCCTCATCTTCCTCACCACCGCCGGAGCCGGCATCGGCTACGCCAGCCTCGTCAAGGACATCAACCTGTCCGTCGACGGCGAGGTCACCGAGATCCGCGGATTCCACGACACCGTCGGCGACGTGCTCGCCGCCGAGGGCATCGAGATCGGTCAGCACGACACCGTGTCACCGGCCCCCGAGGCAAAGGTCAAGGACGGCCAGGATGTGATCGTCCGCTACGGGCGTGAGCTGCGTGTCAACATCGATGGCACGGCAATGACCTACTGGACCACCGCCACCACCCTCGACGCTGCGATCCGCGACCTCGGTCTGCGCCTCGACGGTGCCGAGCTCTCCGCCAGCCGCTCCCAGCCGCTCGGCCGCGCCGGACTGTCGCTGCGGGTCACCATGCCCAAGGCCGTGGCCATCGCCGTGGACGGCGGCACCCAGGAGGTCAGCTCGACCGCCCGAACGGTCGCTGAGGTCCTCAAGGACGAAGGCATCACCGTCGGCGAGCAGGACATCGTCGAGCCCGCTGTCACCACCGCCGTCACCGACGGCCTCGCCGTGAAGATCGTTCGCGTCAAGGTCGAGACCAAGACCGAGAACGCGCCCGCGGCCTTCAAGACGGTCGAGAAGAAGTCCGACGCGCTCTACAAGGGCGACAAGAAGGTCGAGACCAAGGGTGTCGCCGGCGTCCAGGCAGTCACCACCCAGTACACCTGGCACGACGGTGAGCTCAAGGAGTCCAAGGTGCTCAGCACCAAGGTGACCACCGCTCCGAAGGACCAGGTCGTCCTCGTCGGCACCAAGGCCCGCCCCGCCGCCTCCGCCCCCGCCCGCAACGCAGGCAACACCTCCGGCGCTGGTCTCAACCTGGCCAACGAGGCCATGTGGGACCGCATCGCGAAGTGCGAGTCCGGCGGTCGCTGGAACATCAACACCGGCAACGGCTACTACGGCGGCCTGCAGTTCGACTACGGGACCTGGCTGTCGGTCGGTGGCAACGACTTCGCACCCCGCGCCGACCTGGCGACCCGCGCCCAGCAGATCACCGTCGCGAACCGGCTCTACGCCCAGCGCGGTCTGCAGCCCTGGGGCTGCCGTCACGCCGCCTGACCGCGCCTGACGCCCGCCGCGTCACGCGTTGCGCCCCTGGCGCGCCCCTGCAGAGAGAAGCACCGGCCGCAGCCCTCGATCCCGAGGTGCTGCGGCCGGTGTCGTCTGCACCCCCGCCTGCTCTCGTAGGCTGACCGTATGCTGTCCGCCCGCGATCTGCGTACCCGCGCCGCGGACCTCGGCATCCGTCCGACCAAGCAGTGGGGCCAGAACTTCGTCATCGACCCGAACACCGTGGACCGGATAGCCCGACTGGCCGAGGTCGGTGAGGACGATGTCGTCGTCGAGATCGGGCCCGGCCTGGGTTCCCTCACCCTCGCCCTGCTGACGCGGGTGCGCCAGGTCATCGCCGTGGAGGTCGATCCCACCCTCGCCTCCGCTCTGCCGGAGACGATCGCCCAGGTGGCCCCCGCATACGCAGAGCGGCTGGTGACCGTCCACGCGGATGCGCTGCAGGTCTTCGACCTGCCCGGCGAGCAGCCCACGGCACTCGTGGCCAACCTCCCCTACAACGTCTCCGTGCCGGTGGTCCTGCGCTTTTTGGAGCTCTTCCCGTCGATCCGCACGATCCTCGTCATGGTCCAGCTCGAGGTTGCCCAGCGCCTGGCGGCTGCGCCGGGGTCGAAGATCTACGGCGTGCCGAGCCTCAAGGCGGCCTGGTATGCGGACGTGCGCCTCGTCGGCACCGTCCCCCGTACGGTGTTCTGGCCGGTACCGAACGTCGACTCCGGGCTCGTCCGGCTGGAGCGGCGCGACCCGCCCCGCGACGACGTGGACCGCAAGGACGTCTTTGCTGCGGTCGATGCGGCCTTCGCCCAGCGGCGCAAGACGCTGCGGTCCTCGCTGGCCTCCTGGGCAGGCAGTCCTGCTGCTGCCGAGGAGGCCCTCAGGGCGGCCGGGATCGATCCCAGACAACGCGGTGAGCAGCTCACGATCGGCGACTTCGCGGCCGTCGTCGCGGCCCACCGTGCCTGAACGCCCCATCACGAACGCCACGAGGGGGACGTGAGACGCGCGTCGCAGGAGGGCCCGGGCTGCCCTGCCGACCCCGTTAGGGTGAGGACATGACCTCGGCGATGCTCGGCCCTCCGTCGGTGACCGTGCGCGCCCCGGCGAAGGTCAATCTCGAGCTCAGGGTCGGCCTGCGGCGCAAGGACGGCTACCACGCGCTGTCGACCGTCTACCAGGCCGTGTCGCTCCACGACGAGGTCACCGTCCAGGTCGCCGACGACTGGGGCATCACCATCACCGGCTCGCGCGCCCTGGGCGTGCCCGCCGACGAGACGAACCTGGCGCTGCGCGCAGCGCGGACCCTCGCGGACCGGTACGGCGTCGATGAGCCCGTGCAGATCCTCGTCGACAAGGAGATCCCGGTGGCGGGCGGGATGGCCGGTGGCTCGAGCGACGCTGCGGCCGCCCTGGTGGCCTGTGACTACGCCTGGGGCCTCGGCCTGACCAAGGACGAGCTTGGAGCCGTCGCGGCGACCATCGGATCCGACGTCCCCTTTCTGCTCCACGGCGGGACGGCGATCGGAACGGGTCGCGGCGAGCTCATCACCCCCGTCCTCACCCGCGGCACCTTCCACTGGGTCCTGGCCGCTGCCGACATCGGGCTCTCCACGCCGGACGTCTACCGGCACTTCGACACCATCGTCGAGCGTGAGGAGCGGTCCGTGCCGGCGCCCGCCGCCTCGATGGAGCTCATGACCGCACTCCGGTCGGGGGACGCCCAGCGCTTGGCCGCCCACCTGCGCAACGACCTGCAGGAGGCCGCTGTCGAGCTCCGCCCGGAACTCGGCGACGTCATCTCGTCCGGGCTGCACTTCGGCGCCCTGGCCGGGATCGTCTCCGGGTCGGGCCCGACAGTCGCGTTCCTCGTGGCCGACTCGGAGAGCGCCATCGACCTCGCTGTCGCTCTCGCAGCCACCCGGACCGTGAGCGAGACCTTCCGCGCCACCGGGCCCGTCCACGGCGCGAGCGTGCGGGGAGTGGCTCGCGTCGACTGATCGCCGAGTCGGTGGCCGATGACTGACCTGCACCTCCGCCGCACCCGAACGGCGCCCGGGCCACGAGCTCTGGCCTCGGCTGCGAGAACGACCTGAGCCTGCGAAGCGAGAGATCCGAATGCCTCCACCCAACGCCCCCAACCTGGTCAACCTCGAGCGGGTCTCGCTCACCTTCGGGCTGGACCCGATCCTGCGTGAGGTCTCGCTCGGAGTGAGCGGGGGCGACCGCATCGGGATCGTCGGTCGCAACGGCGGAGGGAAGTCCACCCTTCTGAACGTGCTCGGAGGTGTGCTCCAGCCCGACTCGGGCCGGGTCTCACTCACCGGCGGGACGACGATCGGGATGGTCCGCCAGGACGATGACTTCGATCCCTCGAGCACGGTGCGCGACATCGTCTTCGGCGAGCGGGCAGAGCACGACTGGGCCGGGGACGTGCGCGTCCGGGAGGTCGTCACCGGGCTCCTGGGCCCCATCGGTGGGGGCGCCGTCGACCTCGACGCCGAGGTGGGCTCGATGTCCGGAGGCGAGCGCCGCCGGATCGCCCTCGCGCGGGAGCTCGTGCGCTCTCCCGACGTGCTGCTCCTCGACGAGCCGACGAACCACCTCGACGTCGAGGGCGTCGCCTGGCTCGCCGAGCACCTGGTGTCGAGGTATGCGCGGCCGGACAACGCGATCGTCGTCATCACCCACGACCGCTGGTTCCTCGACGCCGTCGCCACGCGCACGTGGGAGGTGGTCTCGGGTGAGGTCAACGCCTACGACGGTGGCTACGCCGCCTATGTCCTCGCCAAGGCCGAGCGCGACCGGATGGCTGCCGTCACCGCCGAGCGCCGGAACAACCTGCTCCGGAAGGAGCTCGCCTGGCTGCGCCGCGGCGCTCCGGCCCGCACGAGCAAGCCGAAGTTCCGCATCGACGCAGCAACCGCGCTCATCGCCGACGAGCCGCCGCCGCGCAACGACGTCGAGCTCATGGGCTTCGCCACCGCGCGTCTCGGCAAGGACGTCATCGACCTGTACGACGCCACGGTGGCGGTCCCCGTCGACCGCGACGGGTCTGACGGCTCTGATGGCAAGGGTGAGCGCGTCCTGCTCGACCGGGTCACCTGGCAGCTGGCGCCGGGGGAGCGGGTCGGCATCGTCGGCGTCAACGGCGCCGGGAAGTCGACGCTGCTGCGCGTCCTCGCCGGCGAGCAGCCGCTGACCTCGGGGAAGCGCAAGCAGGGCTCGACGGTCGTCATCGGGCACCTCACTCAGGACGTCAGCGACCTCGACCGCTTCGCATCGTGGCGCGTCATCGAGGCAGTCGAGGACGTGCGCTCCGTCGTCCGGCTTGGCACCAAGGAGCTCTCGGCGTCCCAGGTCGCGCAGCGGCTCGGCTTCACCGGACCGGCGCAGCAGACCCGCGTCGCGGATCTCTCCGGTGGGGAGCGCCGCCGCCTCCAGCTCACCCGCATCCTCATGGGCGAGCCCAACGTCCTCCTCCTCGACGAGCCGACGAACGACCTCGACATCGAGACCCTCACCTCCCTTGAGGACGTCCTCGACTCGTGGGCCGGCACGCTGGTCGTGGTCTCCCACGACCGCTACCTCCTGGAGCGCGTATGCGACCGGCAGGTCGCGCTGCTCGGTGACGGTCGCATACGGGACCTGCCAGGCGGTATCGACCAGTACCTGGAGCTACGGCAGCAGCTCGCCGAGGCGTCCGAACCGGTGACCGTCACCCGAGCCGGCGGCGGCAGCGGGACCGGCGCGATGCATACCTCCAGGGCGGTGTCTGCCGCCGAGCAGCGCGAGGCCCGCAAGGTCATGGCCAGGGTGGAGAAGCAGCTCTCCCGCCTCGCCGAGCGGGAGGCGCGTCTCCACGAGGCGATGGCGCAGGCGGCGGCGGACCACGAGCGGGTGCTCGAGCTCAACCGCGAGCTGCGCGAGATCGTCGACGAGCGGGAGTCCCTGGAGCTGGAGTGGCTCGAGGCGGCCGAGGTCGTCGAGTAGGGGTCTCGCGATCGGTCGGGCGAGTGCGTCGACGGTATGCGCGGGCCGGCTCAGATGAGGGTCGACCAGTAGTACCAGAAGCGCACGAGGATGAGCGCGATGATCAGGCCGAACCAGAAGAACACCAGGACCCAGCGGAAGTCGTGGAAGAACCCGCCGATCCCTGAGGGCACGGCGTCGGGGTCGTGGATGCGTCCGGAGAGGACCTGGGCGGCGGTGAAGAAGAAGATCGGGATCGTCACCGACCAGACGACCATGCAGTAGGGGCAGAGGGTGCCGATCGAGTAGAGGCTCTGGAAGGCCAGCCAGGTGACGAAGACGGCACCGAACGTGGTCCCGGCCAGGAAGGTGAGCCAGAACCAGCGGGCCATCCGGGCGCCGGCCAGCACCGCGGCGCCCGTCGCCATGACCATCCCGAAGGCGGCGATGCCGATGAGCGGGTTCGGCACCCCGAAGACCTCCGCCTGCCAGCTCTTCATCACCGAGCCACACGCCATGATCGGGTTGATGCTGCACGTGGGGATGTAGTTCGGGTCCTTGATGAGCTCGATCTTCTCGACGAGCAGCGTCGCCGCGGCGAGCAGACCGATGAGTCCGCTGACGAGCAGCAAGGAGCCGTAGGCCTTAGGGATTCGATGAGTCGGGGTCATGAGCCTGCTTCTGGTCGGTGGGTCTCGGGTCATGGCCGGAACGCCCGCAGGATGACGCGCGGTCGATCCACGTGGCCCAACGTGCCGGTGTGGTGGAAGGTTTCGGGTCTATTGCGGGCTGTAGTCGGCGGCGACCAGGAGCAGCCTACGCAGCATGTCCGGAAGGGCCGCACTGTCCTTCGCGCTCAGCGCCGAGACGAGGCGGTGCTCGTGGGTGAGCAGGGTGCTCAGCGCTCCGTCGACGACGTCGCGGCCGGCGGGGGTGAGCTGGACGAGGACACCTCGGCGGTCCCGCGGATCGGGTCGGCGGCGGACGAGTCCGCGACTCTCGAGCCGGTCCACGCGGTTCGTCATCGTCCCGCTCGTCACGAGGGTCTCAGCGGCGAGCTGGCCGGGGGAGAGCTCGTAGGGGTCACCCGCTCGGCGCAGGGCCGCGAGGACGTCGAACTCCCAGCCGTCCAGACCGTGCTGGGCGAAGGCGGCTTCACGGATGCGGTCGTGGTGCTTCGCGAGCCGGCTGATCCGGGAGATGACGTGCATCGGGCCGGCTTCGAGGTCCGGTCGCTCCCGCTGCCAGGCCTCGACGATCCGGTCGACGTCGTCGGAGGTCGGTCCGTGGCTCACCATGCGGCGTCCACTCGTGCTCGGCCGGGTGGTGGTTGGCCTACCCGGGCGCGGGCAGCGGACCGCCGCGGGCGGTGCGCACTGCCGGTCATGAACACCTGACAAGGGTAGCCACGCCAAGTATCTTGATGTCAAGAGATTGCACGAGGAGGGCGCAATGCTCGAATCGACCTGGGACCCGGGGCAGTATACCCGCTTCGGCGATGAGCGGGCCCGACCGTTCGTCGATCTCATGGCTCGCGTCAGAGCCGATGATCCGGCTGTGGTCGTCGATCTCGGTTGCGGCAGTGGGGAACTGACGCTGACCCTGGCCGACCGGTGGCCGAGGGCCTCGGTCATCGGGGTCGACCACTCGCCGCAGATGCTCACGGCCGCGCGCGAGGTCGACGCGCTGCAGCGGGTGGGCTGGGTGGAGGGGGACCTGACGGACTGGGACCCGGCATCGCTCGGGGCCATCCCAGGCGTGGTCGTCACCAACGCCGCCCTGCAGTGGGTGCCGGGTCATCTCGGTCTCATCGATCGGGTCGTCGGGGCACTGGCGCCCGGCGGGTGGTTCGCCATGCAGGTGCCGGACAACCTGGACGCCCCCTCACACGCCCTGATGCGTCAGGTGGCAGCCGGTCACCCGAGGGCCGAGGAGCTGGTGCCCGCCGTGACCCGCCTCGTTGTGGAGCGTCCGTCGACGTATCTCGAGCGGCTCGCCGGGCTGGGGTGCGACGTCGACGTCTGGTCCACGACGTACTTCCACGTTCTCGACCCGGAAGGGGTGCTCGGGGACCCGGTCCTGGAGTGGGTGCGCGGGACGGGTCTGCGGCCGGTGCTTGCCGTGCTCACGGACCCGCAGGAGCTGGAGGAGTTCCTGACGCCCTACCGGGCATTGCTCCATGAGGCGTACCCACGAGGGTCTGCCGGGGTGGTGCTGCCGTTCCGGCGGACCTTTGCGGTCGCGCGAAAGCGCTGAGCCGCGACCTGTTCGTTAGAGCATCGCGCTCGGAACTCCGCCCCGCTCCCGCCCGCCGCCGTACCAGAACGTGACAATAGGAACGTTCTGGTACACCCTCCGCCGTACCAGAACGTGACAATAGGAACGTTCTGGTACACCCTCCGCCGTACCAGAACGTGACAATAGGAAGGTTCTGGTACGCCCCGCGGCGGCTTCGCGTATGCGGTGGGCGCGCCCGGCGCGTCCGCGCGGGCTCAGTGCGCCGGGTCGTCGAGCTCGAGGGTAGGGCGACGCTCCAGCTCCGTGAGTCCGTTCCAGGCCAGGTTGACGACGTGGGCGGCGACCTCGTGCTTCTTGAACTTGCGCGAGTCGAGCCACCACTGACCCGTCATGGCGATCATGCCGACGAGCATCTGGGCGTACATCGGCGCGGCCTTGGGGTCGAGGCGGTGGCGCTTGAACGCCGCGACGAGGATGTACTCGACCTGGCTGGCCACATCCGACATCAGTGAGGCGAAGGTCCCCGTCGACTGCCCGGGCGGCGAGTCGCGCACGAGGATCCGGAAGCCGTCGGTCGATCCCTCGATGTAGTCGAGAAGTGCAAGCGCCGCGCGCTCGATGATCTGGCGGGACGTTCCGTTCGACGTCAGCGTCGCGGTGATGGCCGAGAGGAGGGCGTCGATCTCGCGGTCGACGACCACCGCATACAGCCCCTCCTTGCCGCCGAAGTGCTCGTAGATCACCGGCTTGGAGACCCCAGCGGCCGCTGCGATCTCCTCGACCGAGGTCCCCTCGAAGCCCTTCGCGGCGAAGAGCTTGCGGCCGACGTCGACCAGCTGCTCGCGCCGCTGCTTGCCGGTCATGCGCGCGCGGGCGACGGCTGCCTTGGTCTCGACGGGGGATTGGGCCACATCTCCATCATGCCCCACGGCTGGTCACCGACCTCGGCTCGTCCAAAGCGGGCGCCTGTGCCGTGCGCGGGATATTGCACGCGGGTTGCACGATGTTCGGGCGCCGACGTTGCTGGGTGTGCCGTGCGCGGGACATGCGCCGCGAACGGCACACGCCAATCCTGGGTGGTGGGTGCTCCCCGGGTAGCCGCCGCGGCTTCCTCCCCGGGTCGCAGGAGAACGGCTCGCGGGCTCGCAGATCTCCGGCTCCCCGGGTAGGAATCGAACCTACGTCGCTAATCCTGATTCAAAGTCAGGCGGGCCCTACCAGCAGACCAACCGGGGAACGAGCCCGAACGCCGGGCTCAGCCCCCAAGGGTAGTCGGCGTCAGATGACGCCGAGCGCCACCATCGCGTCGGCGACCTTGATGTAGCCGGCGACGTTCGCGCCCGTGACGTAGTTGCCGGGGTCGCCGTACTCCTCGGCCGTCTCGATGCAGCGGGTGTGGATCCCGGTCATGATCTCCTCGAGCCGGGCCTCGGTCCGCTTGAACGTCCAGCTGTCCCGGCTCGCGTTCTGCTGCATCTCGAGGGCAGAGGTCGCGACCCCGCCCGCGTTGGCCGCTTTGCCGGGACCGAAGAGGACCTTCGCCTCCTGGAGCAGCGCGATGGCTTGTGGGGTGCAGGGCATGTTGGCGCCCTCGGCGACGACCTCGACGCCGTTCGCGACGAGGGTCTTGGCATCGACCTGGTGCAGCTCGTTCTGCGTCGCGCAGGGGAGGGCGATCTGGCAGGGGACATCCCAGATCGACCCGTCAGCGACGTGCCTGACCGCGCCGCCACGCTCCTCGGCATACTCGGTGAGCCGGCCCCGCCGAATCTCCTTGATGTCCTTGAGCAGCTCGAGGTTGATCCCCTGCTCATCCACGACGTAGCCGCCGCTGTCGGAGCAGGCGATGACGGTGCCGCCGAGCTGGTGCACCTTCTCGATCGCGTAGAGCGCGACATTGCCCGAGCCGGATACGACGACCTGCTTGCCGTCGAGGTCCTCACCGCGCGTACGCAGCATCTGCTGGGCGAAGAAGACCGTGCCGTAGCCGGTGGCCTCCGTGCGGACCTTCGAGCCGCCCCAGGACAGGCCCTTGCCGGTGAGCACGCCGGACTCGTACCGGTTCGTGATCCGCTTGTACTGGCCGAAGAGGTAACCGAGCTCCCGGCCACCCACGCCGATGTCGCCGGCCGGGACGTCGGTGTACTCACCGAGGTGGCGGTGCAGCTCGGTCATGAAGGACTGACAGAAGCGCATGATCTCGCCGTCGCTGCGCCCCTTGGGGTCGAAGTCGGAGCCGCCCTTGCCGCCGCCGATCGGCATGCCGGTGAGGGCGTTCTTGAAGACCTGCTCGAAGCCGAGGAACTTGATGATCGAGAGGTTCACGCTCGGGTGGAAGCGCAGGCCGCCTTTGTAGGGGCCGAGCACCGAGGAGAACTCGACGCGGAACCCGCGGTTGACCTGGACGGTGCCCCGGTCGTCGACCCACGGCACCCGGAAGATGATCTGGCGCTCGGGCTCGATGATGCGCTGCAGGACCGACCACTGGCTGTACTCGGGTCGTCGGCCGGCGATGGGTGTCAGGCTCTGCATGACCTCGTAGACCGCCTGCTGGAACTCCGTCTCGCCGGGGTTGCGACGCAGGACATCGGCGAAGTGGTCGCGGAAGTCGGGGTGGAGGGCTTCATCGAGCATGCATCCACCATGCCACCACGCAAGACGGGCCGAATCGGTGGTCCGCCTTGCAGACGCTGCGGGAGCAGCAACGTCGCGCATCTCACAGCCTCCCGCTGCCCGCTGACGCCGACATCGAGGTGTGGAGCCGGGGTCCCCGGCCAGCAGGACAGAGCGCCGAGAGCCGAACGCCACGGACGAGAGCTGTTTACTTTCTGTTTGAGTGTGTGGTTTTATGTCCGTATCGCGCTTGAAAAGACGGCAGCGGAGCACGGAGAGAGCGGCCACCCGAGCACTGCGGGGATGACGAGGAAGTCGAGGTCTGTGGCGATGTACGCAGCTGAGCGGCAGCAGCGGATCCTCACGGAGGCCCGCCGGGAAGGTCGGGTCGAGGTCGCCGCCCTCGCTGAGCTGCTCAAGGTGACGCCCGAGACGGTGCGCAGAGACCTCACCGCCCTCGAGGGCCGGGGGAGCCTGCGGCGCGTCCACGGCGGAGCGATCCCCGTGGAGCGGCTCGAGGTCGAGCCCACACTCGCCACCCGCACGTCCCGCCTCACCGAGGAGAAGCGACGCATCGCAGCGCGAGCCGCTGCGGAGCTCCCCGCCGAAGGCACGATCATTCTCGACGCCGGCTCCACCACACTCGCCCTCCTGGATGTCATCCCGCGGCGAGCCCGCCTCACGGTCATCACCAACAGCGTGGCCGCCGCGTCTCGCCTCACCACCTACCCCGAGATCACGCTGTATGTGCTGGGCGGCCGGATCCGCGGCGTCACCGGTGCGGCGGTCGGGCAGTGGGCGGTCTCGGCGCTCGCCGACCTCACGGTCGACGTCGCGTTCCTCGGCACCAACGGCTTCTCCGCCGCGCGGGGGTTGACCACGCCCGACCAGTCCGAGTCACTCGTCAAGGCGGCCATGGTGCGCGCCGCGAGGCGGAGAATCCTCGTCACGGACGCGACGAAGTCCGGTGACGACCACCTGCACCGCTTCGCCCGCATCTCGGACCTCGACGTCATCATCACGGACTCCGGCCTCGACGAGGACGTGGCGGCGGAGCTGAAGACCCTCGGACCGGAAGTGGTGCTCACATGATCGTCACCTTCACCCCCAATCCCAGCCTCGATCGGGCCATCACCATCCCGCAGCTGCGCCGCGGCGAGGTGATCCGGGCAACCTCGAGCCGGGTCGACCCGGGCGGCAAGGGCGTCAACGTCAGTCGCGTCCTCGCGGCGCAAGGGGCCGACACGATCGCGGTGCTGCCGAGCGGTGGGGCCGAGGGCCGGATGATGGAGGAGCTGCTCCGCGCAGCCGGCGTGACCGCCGTGACGACCGCCGTCGAGGGTGCCCTGCGGATGAACATCAGCGTCCTGGAGCCGGACGGCACGACCACGAAGCTCAACGAGCCAGGCCCGGAGCTGGATGAGGAGACCGTCGCCCACCTGCTAGCCACCACCTTCGACGCCAGCTCCCCGGGCAGCTGGGTGGTGGGCTGCGGTAGCCTGCCGCCGGGCGCGTCACCCGATCTGTATGCGACGCTCACCGAGTCCGCCCACGCGGCCGGGCTGCGGGTCGCCATCGACTCGTCCGGTGAGCCGATGGTGCACGCCGTGCGGGCCCGGCCGGACCTCATCAAGCCGAACCACGAGGAGCTCGAGGAGGTGGTCGGCGAGCGGCTCGACACCCTCGGCGCTGTCGTCGACGCTGCTCGCAGGCTCAACGACAGCGGGATCAGCACCGTCGCGGTCAGCCTCGGAGGCGACGGCGCGGTCGTCGTGACATCCGAGACGGTGGTCCACGCGAGCGCCACCATCGACAACCCGATCTCGACCGTCGGTGCCGGTGACTGCATGCTTGCCGGCCTGCTGCACGGACTCTCCCTCGGGAAGTCTCCTGGCGAGGCACTCGCGATCGGCGTCGCCTGGGGCGCGGCCGCCGTGACCCTCCCGGGCAGTCGTGTCCCCAGTCCGGCAGACGTTGCCGGAATCCCTGTCACCGTGAGTGACTCAGTCGATCGCAACTGGGTACTCCAACGGTGACGGAACCGAGTCGCTCATCACGCGCTCACCTCAGGCGCACCCTCTGAAAGGAACAGGAACCCATGGCACTCATCACCGACCGGCAGGTGATCCTCGATCTGGATGCTCCTGACCGTCACGAGGCCAGCCGGTTGCTGGCCGAACGGCTCGTCGAGACCGGGCGATGCACCGATCTCGAGGCCTTCCTCGCGGACGTGCGCGCCCGTGAGGAGAAGACGGCAACGGGCCTTCCGGGCGGGATCGGCATCCCCCATGCCCGCAGCGCCGCAATCACCGAGCCGTCGCTCGTCTTCGGGCGCTCCGCGGACGGCATCGAGTGGGGCGCCAAGGACGGTCCGGCGAGGTTGATCTTCCTCATCGCCGCCCCTGCTGACGGCGGGGATGCGCACATGCAGATGCTCCCCAAGCTCGCCCGCGCGCTGATGAAGAAGGAGTTCAAGCAGGCGCTCGCCGACGCCACCAGTGAGGCAGAGGTCGTCGACATCGTCTCCGCCGAGGTGGCGCTGGACGCGCCACCCGCGCAGGCTCCGGCGGCTCCCGAGGTAGCCGCGGCCGGGGCAGCAGCCGCAGCAGCATCGCCCCAGCCGACGGCTTCAGGAGCAGCATCCGGCGTGACGTCTTCATCGGCAGCGTCTGAGGGGACGTCCTCCCCGGCAGCATCGGCACCTGCCCCCACCGAGCAGGTCGCTAGCGCGACCTCGGGCAGCGGTACGGGCGGCCGTCGACTCAAGCTCATCGGGGTGACGTCCTGCCCGACCGGGATCGCCCACACCTACATGGCGGCCGAGGCGCTCGAGGGCGCGGCCCGTGAGGCAGGGCACGAGATCCTCGTCGAGACCCAGGGCTCAGCCGGCTCGACACCGCTCAGCGCCGAGCAGATCGCCGACGCCGATGCCGTGGTCTTCGCCCATGAGCTGCCCGTGAAGGACCTCGGACGCTTCGCCGGCAAGCCGGTCATCGACGTGGGCGTGAAGAAGGCCATCAGTGACGGCCCGCAGCTCATCCGGCAGGCCGAGGAGGCGGCCGCCAAGCATGCCGCTGAGCCCGGTTCGGTGCCGGTCGTCCAGGTCGCAGCCGCGGACGCCTCCGGCAGCGGCTCGGGTGGAGCGGGCGGCCTCACGAGCAAGGTCGACGACGGAGCCAGCAGGGCGACCAAGGTGCGCCAGTGGCTGATGACCGGCGTGTCCTACATGATCCCCTTCGTCGCCGCCGGAGGCATCCTCATCGCCCTCTCCTTCCTCGTCGCCCAGCTGGCGATCGGGGAGAGCGGGGCGGTGGAGATCACCAAGTTCAACCTCACGAGCGATGACACCTACAACATCGCCCAGAACTTCGACCCGATCTCCGCGACCTCGTGGGCCGCCCTGATGTTCGTCATCGGCGGCGCCGCCTTCGGCTTCCTGGTGCCGATCCTCTCCGGGTTCATCGCCTTCGCGATCGCGGACCGACCGGGTCTGGTGCCCGGTGTCACGGGCGGAGCGATCGCGGTGTCGATGGACGCCGGCTTCCTCGGTGGTCTCGCCACCGGCATCATCGGCGGCCTCGTCGCCCGGTGGATCTCAGGCTGGAACGTCCCCAAGGGTGTCCGCGGCGTGATGCCCGTCGTCGTCATCCCGCTCCTGTCGACGCTCATCACCGCGGGCCTCTTCATCACCCTCCTGGGCCGACCCATCGCCGCCGTCATGTCGGCGATGAACGACTGGCTCGAGAGCATGTCGGGCGGCAGCGCCCTGGTCCTGGGTCTCGTCCTCGGCGCGATGATGGGCTTCGACCTCGGCGGGCCGGTCAACAAGACCGCCTACTTCTTCGCGACGGCGGGCCTCTCAGCGGCCGGGACGGCTGCGGATGCGCCTCAGCTGAAGATCATGGCGGCGGTCATGGCCGCCGGGATGGTTGCGCCGCTCGCCATGGCGCTCGCCACGTCGGTGCGGCCGCGTCTCTTCTCAGAGCCCGAGCGTGAGAACGGCAAGGCGGCATGGCTGCTCGGCGCGTCCTTCATCTCGGAGGGTGCGATCCCGTTCGCCGCGGCCGACCCGGCCCGCATCATCGCGTCGTCCGTCGTCGGCTCGGCCATCACGGGCGGGCTCGCGATGGCGTTCGGGGCGACGCTGCGCGCGCCGCACGGCGGCATCTGGATGCTGCCCCTCATCGGCAACTTCCTGCTCTTCCTCCTCGCGCTTGCCGTGGGCGTCGTCGTCATGGCCGGCGTCGTCGTGGCACTGAAGTCGCGCGACCACAGCCGGGCAGAGGTGGTGGTGGGCGCATAGCCTCTTCAGATACCGGACCAGAGCTACAAGGCAGCACCAGCCACAGGCACCACAGCCACGAAACAGCAGCCACAGCAAAGGAGCACCACACCATGGCTACCCGCACCGTCACCATCGCCTCGTCCGTCGGACTGCACGCCCGTCCCGCTGCCCTCTTCGTCGAGCAGGCGTCGGAGAGCGGCCTGGACATCGAGATCGGCCGTCCCGGCGAGGACCCGGTCGACGCCACGAGCATCCTCGGCGTCATGGCGCTGGGCGCCAAGCACGGTGAGGAGGTCGTCCTCTCCGCAGAGGGGGAGAACGCCGACGCCGTGCTCGACGGTCTCGTCGAGCTCCTCTCCCGCGACCTCGACGCGGAGTAGACGCCATGTCGGAGCTCGAGACGCGCCACGGGATCGGGGTCAGCCCTGGGACCGCTTCGGGCCCGGTGGTCCAGGTCGCACCTGCCGTCCGGGCGCCGGCGGCCGAGCCTGCCGCGGCGGATCCGGAGGCTGCCATCGAGCAGATCCGTGGTGCGCTCGCACAGGTCGCTGCCGACCTGGAGGAGCGGGCAGCGAGGGCTGACGAGACCGGTCAGCAGATCCTCAAGGCCACCGCCCTCATCGCCCGCGACAAGGGGCTGGTGAAGTCCGCCGGCAAGCTCGTCCACGCCGGAACGGGACCGGCGAACGCCATCACGGGAGCCGTGGAGGAGTTCGCCGCGCAGTTCCAGGCGCTCGGGGGTCTCTTTGCCGAGCGGGTCACGGACCTTCGGGATGTCGGGTCCCGCGCTGTCGCCGCGGTTCTCGGCGTGCCGATTCCCGGTGTGCCGGAGATGGTCGAGCCGTCCGTCGTCGTCGCCGAAGACCTCGCGCCGGCGGAGACGGCAACCCTCGACCGCCACAAGGTCATCGGCATCATCACCAGCGCCGGGGGGCGGACCAGCCACACGGCGATCCTCGCCGCCCAGATGGGCATCCCCGCCGTCGTCCAGGTCAAGGCCGCGACGGAGATCGCCCCCGGGACCCTCGTCGCCCTCGACGGCGACACCGGTGAGGTCATGATCAACCCGAGCCCCGCATACGTCGCGGCGCAGGAGGAGAAGCGCAAAAAGCGGACGCGTGCGATCGCCGGACTGTCGGGCGCGGGATCGACCCGGGACGCCCACGCCGTGGCGCTGCTCGCCAACATCGGCGGGCCCGAGGACGCTGTCGCGGCTGCCGCACAGGACGTTGAGGGTGTCGGGCTGTTCCGCACCGAGTTCGTCTTCCTCTCCGCGGACCGGGCCCCGACGGTCGAGGAGCAGGCCGACATCTACCGCCAGGTCATCGAGCCGTTCGGCGAGCGCCGGGTCGTGGTGCGGACTCTCGACGCCGGGGCCGACAAGCCGCTGAAGTTCGCCGACCTCGGTCCGGAGGAGAACCCTGCCCTCGGGCGGAGGGGACTGCGCCTGTCCGCGGAGCGGCCGGAGCTGCTCGACAGCCAGCTCGAGGCACTCGCCGTCGTCGCGAGGGAGACCGGGGCCGACGTGCGGGTCATGGCTCCGATGGTCGCCACGGCGGAGGAGGCTGCCTGGTTCAACCGGCGCGTGAAGGAGAACGGGCTGCCCAAGGCCGGCGTCATGATCGAGGTCCCCGCGGCCGCGCTGCGGTCCGAGCACATCCTCGCCGAGGTCGAGTTCGGCTCGCTCGGGACCAACGACCTGGGGCAGTACACGATGGCGGCCGACCGGATGCAGGGCGAGCTGGCCGACCTGCTCGATCCGTGGCAGCCGGCCGTCCTCGACGTCATTGCCGCCGCGTGCCTGGGTGCGGCCCGCACCGGCAGGCCCATGGGTGTCTGTGGTGAGGCCGGTGGCGACCCGCTCCTCGCGCTCGTGCTGGCCGGTCTCGGTGTGACGTCCCTCTCGATGGCACCGGCCAAGGTGCCCGTCGTGCGGCTCGCCCTCTCGATGCACTCCTACCCCGAGTGTCAGCGTCTGGCGGCGGTTGCCCGTGCTGCGCGGACCGCTCGGGACGCCCTCGACGCCGTCCGCGAGGAGGCCAACCGGGAGCTCGTCGACATCCTCTAGCCGCACTCCGGCGGATCCGGGCCGACGTTCCGTCCGGAGTAGAGTGGCGAACGTCAGCACGGCATACACCCTGGGAGCATCCTGCGTGAACGCGACTCGTCCGGCCGCCGTCGTCATCCTCGCTGCTGGCGAGGGCACCCGTATGAAGTCCGACCTCCCGAAGGTTCTGCACCCCATCGGCGGTCATGCCCTGGTCTCGCATGCCATCCGGGCGGCACGCAGCACCGGCGCACCCTTCGTCGCGGTCGTCGTGCGGCACCAGCGTGACCGGGTCGTCGAGCACTGCCGGTCACTCGACCCTGATCTCCTGTTCGCCGACCAGGACGACATCATGGGCACCGGCCGCGCGGTCGAGTGCGGACTGGCCGCTCTTCCCGAGGACCTCGAGGGACCCGTGCTCGTCACCTCCGGTGACGTGCCCCTGCTCACGGGCGAGACCCTCGTCGAGGTGACCCGGCGTCACGTCGAGAGCGGCAGCGACATCACGCTCGTCACCGCGCGCGTGCCCAAGCCCTTCGGCTACGGCCGCGTGGTGCGGGACAACAACGGCTCGGTCACCGCGATCGTCGAGGAGAAGGACGCGACCGACGAAGAGCGGGCGATCACCGAGATCAACTCGGGCATCTACGTCTTCGACGCGGCGCTGCTGCGCTCGGCGCTGGGCAAGGTCACGACGGACAACGCGCAGGGCGAGAAGTACCTCACCGACGTCGTGAAGGTCGCCAAGGCCGAAGGCCGTTCGGTCCAGGCCCACGTGCTCGACGACCTCTGGCAGACCGAGGGCGTCAACGACCGCGTCCAGCTCGCCACCCTCGGCCGGGTCCTCAACCAGCGCACCTGCGAGCGCCACATGCGCGCCGGTGTCACCATCGTCGACCCCGCCACGACGTGGATCGACGTCGACGTCACCATCGGCCGCGACACGACGATCCTCCCCGGGACCCAGCTGCTCGGCGCCACGTCGGTCGGCGCCGGCTGCGAGATCGGCCCGGAGGTCACGCTGCGCGACACCGTCGTCAAGGACCGTGCCAGCGTCACCCGCGCGGTCGCGAACCTCGCTGTCATCGGTGAGGAGGCGACGGTCGGTCCCTACTCCTACCTGCGGCCGAACACGGTGCTCGGAGCCCGGGGCAAGATCGGCGGCTTCGTCGAGACCAAGAACGCCGATATCGGTGAGGGCGCCAAGGTGCCGCACCTGACCTACTGCGGCGACGCGACGATCGGTGAGGGCGCCAATATCGGCGCTGGCACGATCTTCGCCAACTACGACGGCGTCAAGAAGCACCACTCGACCATCGGCAAGCACTCCTTCGTGGGCTCCGACAGTGTCATCGTCTCCCCGGTGACGGTCGCCGACGGTGCGTATGTGGCGGCCGGCTCGGCCCTGACCCAGGACGTCCTCCCGGGTCAGATGGCGATTGCCCGCGGCGTCCAGCGCAACATCGACGGCTGGGTCGAGAAGGCCCGTCCAGGCACGAAGACGGCCGAGGCCGCGAGGGCGGCGGCATCGCAAACGGGGCCACCGCATACCCGATCCTCGAACCGAGAAGGTGACGACGCGCAGTGAGCAAGGGTGGCGCCGACAAGGCGGGCAAGCACAAGGATCGCCGGCACGGGATCCGGAAGCGCACGAAGAAGAACCTCATGGTCTTCTCCGGTCGTGCGCACCCGGACCTGGCCCGGGACGTCGCGGCGGCGCTCGGGACCGATCTGGTGCCGACGAGCGCCTACGACTTCGCCAACGGCGAGATCTACGTCCGCTACGAGGAGTCGGTCCGCGGCTGCGACGCCTTCGTCATCCAGAGCCACACGGCGCCGATCAACGAGTCGATCATGGAGCACCTGCTCATGATCGACGCGCTCAAGCGTGCTTCGGCGAAGCGGATCACCGTCGTGCTGCCGTTCTACGGGTACGCGCGTCAGGACAAGAAGCACCGTGGTCGCGAGCCGATCTCGGCGCGGCTCATCGCCGACCTGTTCGCCGCGGCCGGTGCCGACCGGCTCATGGCGGTCGATCTCCACACGGCGCAGATCCAGGGCTTCTTCGACGGGCCGGTCGACCACCTCATGGCCCTGCCGATCCTCACCGACTACGTCCAGGAGAAGTACGGCGACCAGGAGCTCGCGATCGTCTCCCCGGACGCCGGCCGGATCAAGGTCGCCGAGCAGTGGTCGAGGCGCCTCGGTGGTGCGCCGCTGGCGTTCATCCACAAGACCCGTGACATCAACCGGCCCAACGAGTCGGCAGCGAACCGGGTCGTCGGTGAGGTCGCCGGTCGGCTCTGTGTCCTCGTCGACGACATGATCGACACCGGCGGCACCATCACCAAGGCTGCCGACGCGCTCATGAAGGACGGTGCGGCAGGTGTCGTCATCGCTGCGACCCACGCGATCCTTTCCGGGCCTGCGAAGGAGCGGCTCATGGCCTGCGCGGCTCAGGAGATCATCGTGACGAACACGCTGCCGATCGCGCCCGAGTGCCGGTTCGACACCCTCACCACTCTCTCGATCGCTCCGCTCATCTCCCGGGCGGTCAAGGAGGTCTTCGAGGACGGCTCGGTGACGTCGATGTTCGACGGGAACGCCTGAGCGACTAGCTCGAAGCGTTCGAGCGCGATCCGCGCCGACCACCACGGGATCTGGCCTTCGCCGCCTTCCGGGCCCGGTAGGCCGCGACGTTGGCGTTGTTTCCGCACGTCCCGTCGCAGAACTTGCGGGAGCGGTTGCGGGAGAGGTCGACGTAGACGTCGTCGCAGTCCGAGGCCTCGCACACTTTGAGACGGTCGAGCTCGTCGGCGCGGATGACATCGATCATCGCCATGGCCGTGTCGACCGCGATGCGGTAGGCCAGCGGAGCGTCATCCTCGGTGGCGTGGACGTGCCAGCCGAGCGGCTCGTGATTGACGAGCCTGGGCCTGGCCTGCCCGTCGTGCAGGAGGGCATTGGTGATCTCGACCGCGTGCTCGAGGTCCCCGTCCCAGTACTCCCGGAGGCGTGAGCGCACCCGCTGGACGGTCTCGAGCTCCTCGACCGTCGTGGGCATCCTGCCGGTCCAGTCCCACTCCTCCAGCTGCGCGATGAGCACGGCCACGGTGGGCAGGCCCTCGGGACGGGTGTCCGTGGGCATCGTGTTGACCAGGGTCGCCGCATAGCGGAGGGCGACCTCTGTGTCATGAGTGAAAGCCACGTTGACTCCTGACGGTCTCGGGGAGTAGCGTCACGACCAACACTCTACTTTGCTCCTGACACCCTGTCCCTGAGACGTCGTGGTCTCCCGTGGAGCACCTCCCTCGAAAGGACTTCGCCATGGTCG
>Ga0209613_1000349_pt1 | contig 56645 bp, 44 predicted proteins | sample BioC13SIPDNA_2_FD_185747 | JGI IMG/M metagenome (GOLD analysis project Ga0209613, IMG submission 185747) | Anaerobic biogas reactor microbial communites from Washington, USA - Biogas_R2_A C13 SIP DNA (SPAdes) (version 2) | ecosystem: Engineered > Bioreactor > Anaerobic > Unclassified | place...
CCTCGCGTCACGGAGGACCCAGCTCGGAGGCGAGCAGCAGAAGCTGCTCCAGGCTCACTACGCAGGGGCGATACCGCTCGACCTGCTCAAGAAGGAGCAGGATCGGATCACCGCGTCGCTGGAGACCATCGAGTACCGGATCACCGCGCACCACGGCCACTACGCCGACGCGAGAGCGAACCTCGACGACTCACTGAAACTGCTGTCCAACGCCGCCGACATCTACGAGCACGCCGATGACGCGAACCGTCGGCTCCTCAACCAGGCGCTGTTCAAGACGATCTACATCGACGAGGACAACGACGTGCGCGTCGGCTACCGCAACCCGTACGACGGGCTGAGCATCCCCGGCCTCCATGCCGACGCACTGAGCTGGGCCGCCGAAGCAAAGAAAATGGGCCAGGCTGAACCCTCGACCAAGGGTGGCCCCTTGGTCGAAAGTTCAAACCTGACCCGTTTGGGGTGAGTGACGGGATTTGAACCCGCGACATCTGCGACCACAACGCAGCGCTCTACCAGCTGAGCTACACCCACCATGAGGTGCTCCCCTGAGGGGAAGCAGCGACCATCGTACCTGCTCGACGGCAGTGCTCCGAACCGGGTTCGCCACACGCGACGGACCAGGCTCCCGACGAGCCCCGAACCGGGTTCAGGACGACGTGGGGTCGGGGGCGATGACGTGCTTGGCGGCCAGCGAGCGCAGGGTCGCAGAGTCCAGCCCGGGCGGATCACGGAAGACCGCTTCGCGGTAGTAGCGCAGCTCGGCGATCGACTCGCGGATGTCGGCGAGGGCGCGGTGCCCGCCGCTCTTGACCGGTGCGGCGAAGTAGGCGCGCGGGTACCAGCGCCGGGCGAGCTCCTTGATGGAGGAGACGTCGATGATCCGGTAGTGCAGGTGCTGCTCGAGCGTCGGCATGTCGCGGGCGAGGAACCCGCGGTCGGTCGCGACGGTGTTGCCGCCGAGAGGTGCCTTGCGGGGCTCGGGGACCCAGGCCCGCACATACTCCAGGACCGCGTGCTCCGCCTCCTGGAGGGTGACGCCCGAGTCCAGCACCTCGAGGAGACCGGAGGTCTTGTGCATGTCCCGGACGAAGTCGTCCATCTGGTCGAGCGCCTCCTGCGGCGGGCGCACGACGAGGTCGATGCCGTCGCCGAGCTGGTTGAGCTCGAAGTCGGTGACGAGCGCTGCGACCTCGACGAGCGCGTCACGCTCGAGGCTCAGCCCGGTCATCTCGCAGTCCACCCAGACGATCCGGTCGCCCAGCGAGCGAACCGACCCCTCAGTCCCATTCGCGGTGCCGGCTGCTGTGCCGTTCGCAGTGTCCGAAGAGGGGTGCGCAGCGGGTCCCACTGCGTCGTTCACGGGCTCGGTCATGGGTGCCATGCTAGGCCGCTAGGCTCACACCATGACTGCGACGACCCTGCCGCCGCTCTCGCCTCCCAGGAACCCCACGAGCCGCCCGCGCATCCGCGCAGTCATCCTCATCGGCCTCGCCGTCGTCGGCTTCACGGTCTGCGGTCTGGCGATCGCCGCATACTTCAGCGCCTCGCTCGGGATCCAGACGACCCTGCTCGCCGTGCTGTTCGCCGCGCTCCCGCTGTTCATCGTCATCCCGACCTTCCTCTGGCTGGACCGCTTCGAGGCCGAGCCGACGAGGCTGCTCGTCTTCGCGTTCCTCTGGGGAGCCCTCGTCTCGGCCTTCGCCGCGGGCATCCTCAACACCGGCGCGATCCTCGCCTTCGAGACGGCGACCGACCCCGACGCGGCCCTGGCCACGACCGCCGTTGTCGTGGCACCTCTCGTCGAGGAGGCCCTCAAGGGCATGCTCGTCCTGCTCGTCTGGTGGCTGCACCGTCGCGAGTTCGACGGCATCACCGACGGGATCGTCTACGCCGGGATCTGCGCCGCCGGCTTCGCGTTCACCGAGAACATCCAGTACCTCGGGCAGGCGTATGCGGAGGGTGGCAACGAGTTCCTCGCCGGCACCTTCGTCCTGCGCGGGGTGATGAGCCCGTTCGCGCACCCGATGTTCACCGTCATGATCGGGGTCGGTGTGGGCGTCGCGGCCACGACGCCGCGGCTGTGGGTCAAGGTGCTGGCACCCTTCACCGGCTACGTCCTGGCCGTCCTCGGTCACGGTGTGTGGAACCTGTCGGCCGTCGCTGGCGGGAGCGGGATGCTCGTCTTCTACTTCCTCGTCGGCGTACCGATCTTCTTCGGGTTCGTCAGCCTCATCATCTGGGCCAGATCGCGCGAGGGTCGCCTCATCGCGCTGCACCTCAGTCCGTATGCGGACGCCGGCTGGCTCTCGCACGGCGAGGTCGGCATGCTCGCATCGATGAGCCGCCGTCGTGAGGCCCGCATGTGGGCGCGGATGAACGCCGGGCCGCAGGGGCTGGCTGCGATGCGCGCCTTCCAGGACACCGCCTCCGAGCTCGCGCTGCTGCGCAAGCGGATGTACCACTCCACCGCCTCGCCCGACTATCAGGTGCACGAGCGCGCGCTGCTCGAGGCGTTGGTGCTGCAGCGGCGCGCCTTCCTCGGGGAGTGGGCGAGCTAGTCCTCGTCCCCAAGGCGTAGCGGCACCTGATCCAGGACCACGTGCCGGGCGCCGCCGGAGCCGAGGTGTGACTCGACGACGGCGACCGCGTCGGGTCGCCACTGCGGCCCCACGTAGGTGTCGAGGACGCGCACCCACTTCGTCGCCTCGAAGGGTCGGCGGGAGCGGGCGAGGGTGAGGTGCGGGACGAAGGCCCGACCGTCGGGGGCGCACCCGCTCACGGCAGCGGCTGCCCGCACTCTGCCGCTCAGTCGCTCCAGTGAGCCGGACGCGTCGGGGACCGCCGCATACAGGACCCGCGCCCGCTCGACGACGGGGAAGGCGCCGCCGCCGCGGACCTGGAGGCCAGGGACCTCCACGTCGAGCGCACCGTCGGCGAGCCGCTCGATGAACCGGTCGACCGCGTCCGGGGGAGCGTCGCCCATGAAGGCAAGGGTGAGGTGCCAGCTGTCCGGTCGTGACCAGCCGAGGGCGCGCGCGGCGGGATCGTCGCGGCGCGGGGAGAGGAACTCGTCGAGGTCCTCGACGACGTGCTCGGGCGGGATGAGGGCGGCGAAGACACGCATAGGTGATCCAGTCTGCCGCAGGGTGCGCAAGGTCGGCTCGGGTCGTCGTGCGCGTCAGGCCCGGTCTGCGGATGCGGGCTGCTTTCCGCCGAGACCGAGCGCCGCGACAACCCCGCCGAGGGCGAGGAGCCCGGCGCAGATGAGCATGGCCGTCCGGAAGGCGGGGTGGAGGGCGACCGGATCCGCGAAGTCGTCGCCGAGGGCGGTCAGCGCAGGCAGGACGGCGACGAGGAGGAGCCCGCCGGTCCGGGCGACGGCATTGTTCACCCCGCTGGCCAGACCTGTTCGGGCCTGGTCGACGGCGCCCAGGACGGTGGCGGTGAGCGGCGTGACCGTGATGGTGAGGCCGGCACCTAGCAGGCTCACGGGGATCAGCACGTCGACGACGTAGGACGGGTCCGTACCGACCCGCATGAGCAGGGCCACTCCCACGGCCGCAATGAGGGGCCCCACCGTCATCGGGATCCTCGGTCCGAGCCGGTCTCCGAGGACACCTGCCCGCGGCGAGAACAGGAGCATGAGGACGGTCACGGGAAGCAGCGAGAGCCCCGCCGCCAGGGCGCTCCACTCGGCGACCACCTGCAGGGTGACGACGAGCCAGAAGAAGACCCCGCCGAGTGCTGCATAGACGACGAGGGTCACGAGGTTGGTCACGCTGAACCGTCGGATCCTGAAGACGTCCAACGGCATCATCGGGTGGCGGATCCGCGCCTCCCACCCGACGAACGCCGCCAGGAGCAGACCCCCGAGCGTGAGCCCGAGGAGGACCGCTGGGGCGGTGAGGCCCTGCTCGGACCAGGCGGACAGGCCGTAGGTCAGGGCACCGAGGCCGCCGGCTGCCAGGAGGGCGCCGCCGACGTCGAGGCGGCCGGTCGCCGACTCGTCACGTGACTCCGGCACGTGCTTGGCCGAGATGGCGAGGACGGCGATGACGACCGGCACGTTGATGAGGAAGATCCAGCGCCACGAGGCAACGTCGACGAGCCACCCGCCCAGCAGCGGGCCGACGGCACCCGTGATCCCGGCCAGGCCGGACCAGGCGCCGATCGCGCGGGAGCGGTCCTCGGTCCGGAAGGCGGCATGAAGGATGGCGAGGGCGCCCGGGGTGAGAAGGGCGGCGCCGACACCCTGCAGTGCGCGGAACGCCACGAGCAGCCCGATGTTCGGCGCCAGCGCGCACACGAGTGATGCGAGCCCGAACCACGCCACGCCCACCATGAAGACCCGACGCCGGCCGAGGCGGTCGCCGAGCGATCCGCCGATGAGGACGAAGGCCGCGAGAGTGAGGGTGTACCCGTTGACCGTCCAGGTGAGTCCCGTTGCGCCCGCGCCCAGCTCACGACCGATCGCCGGCACGGCGATGTTGACCACCGTCGAGTCGAGGAAGGCGAGCGACGATCCGAGCACCGTCGCCGCCAGGACCCACCGACCCGCCGCCTCCGAGTACCGGAGGCCGGGCGCCTCGGGCGTAGTCATGACGTGATCGTAGACCTCGCGAGGGTCGTGGTCCGGGTCGTTTCCGGGCCTCAGGCCGTGGTCGGCGGATCAGCGAGTGCCAGCCTCGACGAGATGCGGGGTCGTCTGTGGACGAGTACCCTCCGCGAACGTGGAGCGACAGCGGCCTGCAGCCCCGGAGCATTCGAGGACGTGGCTCACGGCTGGTGCCGTGGGACTGGTCCTGCTGCTCCTCGGCTACCTCCTCGACGAGGGCGAGTGGTTCTTCTTGGCGGGTGCAGCCGCCGTTCTCATGGGCGCGGCCGGCGCGGTGGGAGAGCTCGTGCTCCAGCGCAGGCGCGGCTGATGATCTCAGCTGCGCCCCCGGCAGGACTCGAACCTGCGACCTAGGGATTAGAAGGCCCTTGCTCTATCCAGCTGAGCTACGGAGGCATGACGCGACGCTCAGTGTAGGTCAGCCAACACAGCCTCACCTTGGTGGCAACACGGAGCGAACTGAGTTATGTCTCAGGTATGCGAGTAGTTGCCGCCATCCGACGTCAGCCGGTGCTCGTGCTGACGCTGCTCGTGTTCGCCACTGTGCTCGGACTGCTGTGGTCCGGCGAGGACGTCATCGCCTCGTGGGTGGCCACTGTCTACGTCGGGCTCGTCATCCTGCACACCGCCGTGGACATGGTCCGCGACATCCTGCGAGGGCACTACGGGCTGGACATCCTCGCGGTCGTCGCGATGGTCTCGACCCTGGCGGTGGGAGAGTACGTCGCCTCGCTCATCATCGTCCTCATGCTCACCGGCGGCGAGGCGCTGGAGTCGTACGCGGCGGCCCGGGCGCGTGCCGAGCTCACCACGCTCCTGGAGCGGGCTCCGCTGGTGGCCCACCGCATACCTGATCTGCAGGATGCGGACCCCGGTGAGCCGCTGGTCATTGACGTGCCCGTCGACGAGGTCGAGCCGGGGGACGTGCTTCTCGTACGACCGTCGGAGGTGGTGCCGGTCAACGGCGTGCTCCTCGACGAGGAGGCCGTCTTCGACGAGTCGTCGCTCACCGGGGAGAGCCTGCCTGCGCAGCACGTGCGGGGTGAGCAGATCCTCAGCGGGGCGGTGAACGGGACCCAGGCGGTCCGGCTGCGGGCGACGTCCAGGGCGGCGGACTCGCAGTACCAGCACATCCTGCGGCTCGTTGAGCAGGCCGAGGAGTCGAAGGCGCGGACGGTTCGGTTGGCGGACCGCTTCGCCGTGCCGTTCACGGCGGTGTCGCTCACGATCGGTGCGGTGGCCTGGTGGCTGTCCGGGGACCCGGTCCGCTTCGCTGAGGTCATGGTCCTCGCGACGCCCTGCCCGCTCCTCATCGCCGCGCCCGTGGCCTTCCTCGGCGGCACGAGCCGGGCCGCGCGCGTCGGCATCATCGTCAAGGGTGGCGCGACTCTCGAGGGGCTCGCGAGAGCCAGGTCGGTCGCCTTCGACAAGACCGGGACCCTGAGCCGGGGACGGCCGGAGGTGGTCCGGATCGACGCCGTGCCCGGGGTGGACGAGAACGAGCTCCTGCGGCTGGCCGCCTCGGCAGAGCAGTACTCCTCGCACGTCCTCGCCGACGGCGTCATGCGCGCTGCGGAGGAGCGAGGCCTCGAGCTCTCCCCTGGGCGCGAGGGCGAGGAGGAGGCCACCGACGGGGTCGTCGCCGAGGTGGATGGGCACACCGTCGTCGTCGGCAAGCTCGGCTTCGTCCGGGAGCGTGATCCCAACGCCTACCTGAGCCGGCTCGAGCCCGGTGAGACCTCCGTCGCGGTCGCGGTGGACGACCGCTTCATCGGCAACCTCGTCCTCAGCGATCCCTTGCGTGACAACGCTGCTGACACCGTGCGGGTCCTGCGTGAGCTGGGTATCGAGGACATCGCCATGCTCACGGGCGACAACCGGATCACCGCCGACTACCTCGCGACGGACGCGGGCATCGAGACGGTCCACGCCGAGGTCCTGCCCCAGGACAAGGTCGCTCTCGTCCAGGCGATGCCGAACCGTCCGGTCGTCATGGTCGGCGACGGAGTGAACGATGCGCCCGTCCTCGCCACGGCCGACGTCGGCATCGCCATGGGCGCCCGCGGCTCCACGGCCGCGAGCGAGGCGGCCGACGTCGTCATCACCCGCGACGACATCGGCAAGGTCGTCCAGGCGATCGACATCGGCCGACGCACCTATTCCGTGGCGCTCTCAGCGATCTGGATCGGGGTGGTGCTGAGCGTGGGGCTCATGGTCGTTGCCGCCTTCGGCCACATCCCGGCGGTCGCCGGAGCGCTCACCCAGGAGGTCGTGGACCTGACCGCGATCCTGTATGCGCTGCTCGCCCTGCGACCGGGCACCGGACACCCTGAGGTGCTCGAGCGCGCGACTGCCGTCCGCAGGACGGTTCTGGCCGGGTAGCCGACCCGCACCCGCCGGGCGGTATCGCTCGAGGGGAGTGGCGCATACGCTCTGTGCATGGGGAGCGGACGGCCAAGCCCCGGGGATCTCGAGAGACGGATCCGCGGTCGGTGGCGTGCCGCTCTGATCACGGTCCTCTCGCTCGTAGCCGGGGTCTCGGTGGTCGTCGAGGTTCTCGTGCTCGTGCGCGCCTGGCAGGCCGCGGGAGAAGAGATTGCCTATAGCCCGCCGGACCCGCAGGGGATGAGCCGGCTCGTCGTCATGGCCGATGTGCTGCCCTGGGTGTCGCTCCAGCTGACCACTGTCACGGCGGGTTTCGGGGCCGTCGCTGCCGGGATCGGACTGGGGTTGCTCGCGTCCGGCCACGCCTCGAGAGTCGCGCGGGCAGTGCTCCTCGTCGCTGTCGCTGTGGGGCTCGCGACGGCGGTCTCCCGCTTCGTCATCCATGCCAACTGGCTCATCGCCACCCTGGATGGGACCGAGACGGCGCTCGGCCCGCCGGACACGTTCGCTGGTCTCACGCGGCTGCTGGTCGCGGGCGTCGACGGGCTGCTGTGGGTGGCCGCCCTCATCGTGGGTCTGGTCTGGCGACCCGCCCGGGGCGATGAGTCTCAGGCTGATGCGGACGATGAGGTTTCGCTCACCGCGCCCGCGGCCGGGACACCCGGTTCCGTGGAGGCGGGACAGGGGGGTCTCGCAGCGGCGGCAGGACGTGAGGAACTCACCGGCAGCGGCACTTCCGTACCGCCACCGCAGCAGGTTCACCTCTCAGGGGCGGGGGAGGACCGGGGCGAGACGCCCGCCCTACCCGACCCCGCGACCGGCCCGCGGCTGAATCCGGACGGCTCCTCCGACAGCGGCTACGACGAGTTCCGGTTCCGCCGGTGATCGAGGTTCCGGATTCAGCCCTGCCGCTGGGTAGTGTTTGAGGCGTGAATCCTGGACTCGATGACTCTGCCGCGCTGCGCGGGGCCGTCGGCGTCTTGCGGGACACTCTCGATGCGACCGAGCTGCCGCTCGACCTCCCGGAAACGGCGGACGCGCAGGCGGAGCGACACGCACTGCTCCGGCAGCTCGACGACTACATCCTGCCGCGCCTGGACTCGCTCGATGCGCCGCTGCTCGCGGTCGTCGGCGGCTCGACCGGCGCCGGCAAGTCGACCCTCGTCAACTCCATCGTCGGCGGTGAGGTGAGCGCCTCAGGTGTGCTCCGGCCGACGACGACGGTCCCGGTCCTGATCCATCACCCCAGCGATGCCCACTGGTTCAGCAACCAGCGCGTCCTGCCCGAGCTGAGCCGCGTCACCGGGAGCGCCCACGACCGCGACCAGCCGGGCACCGTGCGCCTCGTGAAGTCCTCTGCACTGCAGCCCGGTCTCGCCCTGCTCGACGCCCCCGACATCGACTCGGTCGTCAAGGCCAACCGCGCCCTCTCCGGACAGCTGCTCCAGGCCGCCGACATGTGGCTCTTCGTCACGACCGCCGCCCGCTACGCCGATGCCGTGCCGTGGGACCTGCTCCGCGCCGCGTCCGAGCGGGGGACCGCCGTCGCCATCGTCCTCGACCGGGTCGCGCCCGAGGACATCGACGAGATCAAGCCGCACCTGGTGGAGATGCTCCGCGAGCAGGGCATGGGTACCTCACCGGTGTTCACCATCCCCGAGACGACGCTCACCGAGGACAAGCTCCTGCCGCCGGAGGCCCTCGGCCGGCTCGGCCAGTGGCTCACGGCGCTCGCCACCGACCAGCGCGCACGGAACATCATCGTCTCGCACACCCTCCAGGGGGCGCTCGCATCGCTCCAGGCACGCACCGAGTCCGTCATCGAGGCAACCCGTCTGCAGCACGAGGCGACCCGGGCTCTGGCCCTGGTCGTCGACAAGGCCTACGACCGGGCGCGCGACGAGGTCGAGGCCGGCATGACCGACGGCTCGCTCCTGCGCGGTGAGGTCCTCGCGCGGTGGCAGGAGTTCGTCGGGACCGGCGAGTTCTTCCGGCAGGTGGAGAGCAAGATCTCCCGGTGGCGCGACAAGATCACCGCGGCGCTCAAGGGGGCGCCGATGCCGGCCGAGCAGGTCGACGAGGCCCTGCAGACCGGCGTGGCCGACCTCATCCGTTCCCGCGCCGACAGCGCGGCCGCCGAGATCGCCCGCACGTGGCGAGGCATGCCTGGGGGCGACTCGGTGCTGGCTGCGGCCCCGACCCTCGCCGCCTCGGACGACACCGTCCCGCCACGAGTCGAGAGGCTCGTGCGCGACTGGCAGGGCGACATGCTCGAGCTCATCCGGGGTGAGGGCAAGGACCGGCGGCTCAACGCCCGGATCGCCGCCTTCGGGATCAACGGGATCGCACTGTTCCTCATGCTCGTCGCCTTTGCCCACACCGGTGGACTCGTCGGCGCGGAGGTCGGGATCGCGACGGGAGCGTCCGTCCTCGCGCAGCGCGTCCTCGAGGCGATCTTCGGGGACCAGGCCGTGCGCGAGATGGCCAAGAAGGCACGAGAGATCCTGCTCGTGCGGGTCGACGCCCTCTTCGACGACGAGCGCGCGCGCTACCACGCGGGTCTGGGCCCGATGCTCGTGGGCAGCGGCGCAGCCCGGCGGCTCGAGGCTGCCGCTGCCGAGGTCGGCCGGGCAGTGGCGGCGGCCCGACCCGACGGGTTCCAGCCTCCGGCGGCGGAGGAGGCGAGCGCGTCGTGAGTGCACTTCGCCGTGGGAAGGCACGGGTGCAGGGGGTGAGCGCCGACGAGCTGATGTCGCGGTCTCGCGCGCTGGCCGAGGCCCTCGATGCCGGGGGTGCGGAGCTCGATCCCCGTGCTGTTGCCGAGGCCAGGCAGGTCACCGCGAAGGTCGACGAACGCCTCGGGATCACCGGAGGCCACACGGTCGTCGCTCTCGCCGGGGCGACGGGCAGCGGGAAGTCCTCGCTCTTCAACGCCCTCGTGGGGGCGGAGGTGGCGGCCCCCGGCGTGCGGAGGCCGACGACGAGCACCCCGACTGCTGCGATCTGGGGGAGTGAGCCGGCGGGAGACCTGCTGACCTGGCTCGGGGTCGGTGCCCGGCACTTCGTGACCGAGGGCGATGACGCGGTGGCCGGGACTCTCGACGGACTCGTCCTGCTCGACCTGCCCGACTTCGACTCCAGGGAGGCGTCGCACCGGGCCGAGGCCGAGCGGGTCCTCGCGCTCGCGGACGTCTTCGTCTGGGTCACAGACCCGCAGAAGTATGCGGATGCCCGCCTTCACGACGACTACGTCCAGCGGCTGCGGGCCCACGAGGCGGTCATGATCGCCGTCCTCAACCACGCCGACCGACTGAGCGAGGCAGACCGCAAGCAGTGCCTCGCGGACCTGTCGCGGCTGCTCAAGGCCGACGGAGTGGCGAAGGCGCAGGTGCTGGCCACCTCCGCCCGCACCGGCTTGGGAGTCGACGAGCTGCGCCAGCGCCTTGCGAACGTCGTCGCCGGTGCGGCGGCAGCCCGCACCAGGCTCGCGGGCGACGTGCGCACCGTGGCTGCCGAGGTGCGCAAGAGCGTGGCGGATGAGGAGTACGACCTGCCGAGCCGGGCCACCCCGGTACTCGTCGACGCCCTCGCCCGGGCGGCCGGTGTCTCGACCGTGGTCACAGCTGTGGACCGGGACTACCGGGCGTCCGCCGTGGAGGCCGCGGGCTGGCCGTTCACCCGCTGGGTGCAGTCGTTCAGGCCCAAGCCGCTCCGGAGGCTGAGGCTCGAGCCGCGCATCGGACCCAGGACCGAGATCACCATCAGCGAAGGGGATGTCCGCGCCGTCCTGGGCCGGTCGTCCCTGCCGCCGCCCACGCCCACTGCCCGCGCTGCGGTGGACCTGGCGACGCGTCAGGTAGGCGAGGCGGCTGCGGCGGGCCTGCCGATGCGTTGGGCGAACGTCGTCACCGACGCAGCCACCCCGCCCGGCGACACGATCGCGGACAAGCTCGATCAAGCGGTCGTGAATACCTCACTGCGGGCGCGCAGTCCGTTGTGGTGGGGCGTTGCGTCGTTCTTCCAGGCGGTCTTCGCCCTCGTCGCCGTTGTCGGCGTGGTGTGGCTCCTCGGACTGTTCCTCCTCGGCTTCTTGCAGCTGGACCAGGTGATCGCCACGCCGACGTGGGGTCCGCTGCCGATCCCGCTGCTCATGCTCGTCGGGGGTTTGCTCGCCGGGATCATCCTGGCCGGGCTCTCCCGGTTCCTCGCCTCGATCGGTGGCCCGCGGCGCGCGCGGATGATGGAGCGCCGGCTGCGTGACTCCATCGAGGTGACGGCCACCGAGACCGTCATGGACCCGATCCGACGCGTGCTCGAGCGGCACCGGCGGGTCAGGGAGCTGCTCGACGAGGCGGCCCGCTAGCCCCTGTCCGCTAGCCACTCGAGACCGTCCGGTAGCTACTCAAGAGGTGAGAACCCGATGAAGAAGATTCCGCGCTCGGATCGTCGCGCGCAGTACATCGCGACGAACACCAAGGTCGACCTGGCGGGCCTTATCGAGTTCGCCCGCGGCAAGCACCATCTCGTCCTCGCGACGACCCGCCGCAGCGGTCGCCCGCAGCTGAGTCCCGTCACCGGCGTGCTCACCGAGGCCGGCGAGATCCTCATCTCGACCTATCCGCAGCGCGCCAAGGCCAGGAACCTGCGGCGGAACCCGGAGGCATCGGTCCTCATCATGGGTAACTTCGACGGCGCCTGGGTGCAGGTCGACGGGATCGCCGAGGTCATCGAGATGCCGAAGGCCGCCGACGGTTTCGTGGAGTACTTCCGGGCGATCAGCGGGGATCACCCGGACTGGGACGAGTACCGCCAGGCGATGAGCGACCAGGGCAAGGCGCTCGTGCGGATCCGACCGACCTCCTGGGGCCCGATCGCGACCGGTGGCTTCCCGCCGGAGCTCTTCGAGGACGCCTGAGCTCTCGAGGTTCTCTGAGCCGCGAGCAGACCTGACTCGGGGATCCACATCCACCTGTCGGGTCGGGCAGGTCGTCCACACCGGCTTCGGTGCCTCTGTCGGATGCCGGCGCCTTCTCCTTGACTGCTTCCAGGCGCTCGGAGAGACCGGGTGCAGAAGGGGAAGCAGATGAACGAGAACATCATCACCGTGACCGGCAACCTGTGTGCCGAGCCGGAGGCCCGACAGACGCGGAACGGCTCGGATATGGTGACCTTCCGGGTGGCCTCCACCCACCGCTACTACAGCAACCGCAGCGGAGAGTGGGAGGAGGGCGTGACGAACTATTACGACGTCGTCGCCTACCGTCAGCTCGCGCAGAACGCCGGCAAGTCCCTGCACAAGGGGGACGCGGTCATCATCCAGGGCCAGTTCAAGCAGCGGCGCTTCGAGCGCCAGGACGGCACGACCGGCATGGGGTGCGAGATCGAGGCGCGGGTCATCGGTCCTGACCTCGCCTACGGCGTCTCGCAGTTCATGCGGCGACCTCGTGCGGCGAGCCCGAGTGGTGGGCAGGGCAGTCAGGGGTATGGCGGTCAGGGGCACGGCGGTCAGGCCGCACCCGGCTACGGGAATCAGGGACAGGGTCCTGCGGGTTATCCAGAGAACGGTCACTCGGGGAACGGCCACTCGGGGAACGGCCAGGACGGTCACGGCCCGCACCAGCAGGGCAGGGACGCCTGGCAGCAGGTCGACGACGACTCAGGGAACTGGGTCAATGGCGTGACCGGTGAGGTCGCCGAGCCGGCGCTCGACCCGCACCGCACCGGCTACGTCGTGCAGCGCGACCACGAGCCCCTCGAGACCTATCCGCCCCGCGATGCGGGTGAGGATGTGACCGACGAGAGTGCCGACGGTGTCGAGAGCATGGACGCCGACGGCGAGCAGATTCAGGACCAGAAGATCCAGGAGCAGGAGGAGGTCAAGGCAGGGACCTGAGGGTGCCCGGGCGCGACGACCGCGTGTGACGCGGACGTCGCTGCTCGCGCCGAGGCGGCCGCGTGTGCGGACGTCCCTGCGCTGAGCGGCGATTCGGACGCCTGAGCGGCACCATCTACCCTGGACGCTATGCCCGAGTTCATCTACACCATGACCCGCGCCCGGAAGGCACACAACGAGAAGGTCATTCTCGATGACGTGTCGATGTCGTTCTACCCCGGCGCGAAGATCGGCATGCTCGGCCCCAACGGTGCCGGCAAGTCGACCATCCTCAAGATCATGGCCGGCCTGGACCAGCCCTCGAACGGAGAGGCTCGACTGGCTCCCGGCGCGACGGTGGGCATCCTCCTCCAGGAGCCGCCGCTCAACGAGGAGAAGACCGTCCTCGGGAACGTCGAGGAGGGGGTCGGCGAGATCAAGGCCAAGCTCGACCGGTACAACGAGATCTCCGAGCTGATGGCCGATCCCGACGCGGATTTCGACGCCCTCATGACGGAGATGGGCAAGCTCCAGGAGGAGATCGACCACGCCGACGCCTGGGATCTGGACTCCCAGCTCGAGCAGGCGATGGACGCCCTGCGCTGCCCGCCGCCGGACGCCGACGTCAAGTACCTCTCCGGCGGTGAGCGCCGTCGGGTCGCGCTGTGCAAGCTGCTGCTGTCCAAGCCCGACCTGCTCCTGCTCGACGAGCCCACCAACCACCTGGACGCCGAGTCGGTGCAGTGGCTGGAGCAGCACCTCGAAAGCTACCCCGGCGCCGTCATCGCGGTCACCCACGACCGGTACTTCCTCGACAACGTTGCGCAGTGGATCGCTGAGGTCGACCGCGGTCGCCTCTACCCCTACGAGGGCAACTACTCGACCTACCTGGAGAAGAAGGCCGAACGCCTCCAGATCCAGGGCAAGAAGGACGCCAAGCTGGCCAAGCGCCTCAAGAGCGAGCTCGAGTGGGTCCGCTCCAACGCCAAGGCGCGGCAGACCAAGAGCAAGGCGCGCCTGGCTCGCTACGAGGAGATGGCTGCCGAGGCCGAGCGCACCCGGAAGCTCGACTTCGAGGAGATCCAGATCCCGCCGGGCCCGCGCCTGGGCAACGAGGTCATCGAGGTCAAGAACCTCGTCAAGGGCTTCGGCGACCGGGTCCTCATCGACAACCTGTCCTTCTCCCTGCCCCGCAACGGCATCGTCGGTGTCATCGGCCCCAACGGCGTCGGCAAGACGACGCTCTTCAAGACCATCGTCGGGCTCGAGGAGCCGGACTCGGGCACGGTGAAGATCGGGGGGACCGTGAAGATCTCCTACGTCGACCAGTCCCGTGCCGGCATCGACCCGGAGAAGTCGCTCTGGGAGGTCGTCTCCGACGGTCTGGACTTCATCAAGGTGGGCAACGTCGAGATCCCGAGCCGCGCCTACGTCTCCCAGTTCGGCTTCAAGGGCCCGGACCAGCAGAAGAAGGCGGGTGTCCTCTCCGGCGGAGAGCGCAACCGTCTCAACCTGGCCCTCACGCTCAAGCAGGGCGGGAACCTGCTGCTCCTCGACGAGCCGACGAACGACCTCGACGTCGAGACGCTGGGCTCTCTGGAGAACGCTCTGCTCGAGTTCCCCGGCTGCGCCGTCGTCATCAGCCACGACCGCTGGTTCCTCGACCGCGTCGCGACGCACATCCTCGCCTACGAGGGTGACGAGGAGAACCCGGCGAAGTGGTACTGGTTCGAGGGCAACTTCGAGGCCTACGAGAAGAACAAGGTCGAGCGGCTCGGTGAGGACGCGGCCCGTCCGCACCGCGTCACCTACCGCAAGCTCACGCGCGACTGAGACGCGACTGAGAGGTCGTGAGCCGGGGCCCTCGTTGGGGTCTCGAGCGAGGAGCACTGGCTCCGCACATCGTCTCCTCCACCCGCTCCTCGTGAGCAGGTCGAGGAGACGATGTCATGTGGCTGTCATTTCCTGGCCGCGAGGAAGACCGAGGACCCGAAGGGCAGATCGCGAGAGCGGATGAGACGCTCGTCGATGCGACACAACGCTAGAAACATGTGGTGCAACGGCCGCGGCGTCCTGGGCACCTCGACGATGTCGACAGCCTCGGCGTGACGGCCCCGGTGCCGCAGCTTGCGCCACGCGCGCTCCGCAGCGAACATCGGGAAGACCGAGGTGAAGGCGTAGGTCGCCCGCTCGACCCGGAACCCGGCGGCGGTGACGGCGTCGACGATCCGCCCCTTGGTGTAGCGGCGGTGGTGCCCGTTGGCGACGTCGAACTCCGACCAGGCCCACTGGTAGGCGGGGACAGAGGCGACGAGGACCCCGCCGGGGGCCAGCACGCGGTGCAGCTCCTGCAGGGTGACCGACTCGGGCTCACAGTGCTCGATGACATCGAATGCGGCGACGGCGTCGAAGCTCCGGTCGGCGAACGGGAGCGCTAAGGCCGAACCGCATACCCCGTCCCCGGAGAGGCCGCGCGGGTCGACGTCGAGAGCGACCGACGAGGCGGCCCTGCTGCGGAACCAGGCGGCACTGGGCCCATCGGCGCTGCCGACGTCCAGCACCCGACCTGCTGCAGGCACATAGGGTCCGAGCGCTTCCTCGAGAAGCCGGCTGCGCGCCTGGTACCACCAGAAGTCAGGCGCCTGGATGGACGGCGAGCCACCGTGGCCTAGCCGCGGTGCCGCCGCCTGACTAGCCACGGGCCGACACCAGTCGCACGGCCAGCTCGCCGTAGTCGTTGCCGATGCTCTCGGGCGAACGCTTGATCTCCGAGTCGTACCACCGGCACACGTCGACGGCCATCGAGAGGATGGCCAGCGTCGTGGCCGGGATGTCGTCGACGTCGAATAACCCCTCGGCGACCCCGAGGGTGAGGATGTCGGAGACCACGGCGTTGATCTGCTTGCGGATGCCGAGGATGTGCTCCCGGTGCTCGTGCCCGAGGTGAGGGAACTCGTACTGGACGACCCGGGCGTCCTGGAACCGCTCGGCGTGCCACTGGGCGAACGTGCCGACCGTGGTGCGTAGGGCCTCGACGGGTGAAGGAGCGTCGGTCGCCGCCTCCTGGAGCATCTCGAGCGCGGCGAGGTGACCGTCAAGGGTGATCGCGTAGAGCAGGTCCTCCTTGGAGGGGAAGTGCACATAGACGCCCGCAGGGGAGAGGCCGGCTCGTGCCGCGATGTCCCGGGTGGTCGTCGCGTGGAAGCCGCGGTCGGCGAACTCGATGATCGCCGCCTCCTTGAGACGTTCCGAGGCCGTGCTGCCGCTCGGGCGGGGAGGTGGGCGACGGCGTGTGGGCAACGACATATTGATACATTGCCTCAGAGCAGCGAAACTAAGCAAGCGCTTAGGTGACGTCGTATCACCCTGCGGCCAATCTCGGGATCCCAAGGAGATTCAGCATGCCCCGCAATGTATACACCGCCGACCACGAGGCGTTCCGCGAGTCCGTTCGTGAGTTCGTGAACCGCACCCTCGTGCCCCGCGCCGAGCAGATGCTCGAGGTCAAGTCCATCGAGCGGGACATCTGGCTCGAGGCCGGCAAGCAGGGCTTCCTCAGCCTCGACATCCCCGAGGAGTACGGAGGGGCCGGTGCCGAGGACTACCGGTTCAACGCGATCTTCGCCGAGGAGATGTCGCGCTTCAACGCCGCCGTCGCCTCCTGCTTCGGCATCCACGCCGACGTCTGCCCGCCCTACATCGTCGACCTCGGCACCGAGGAGCAGAAGCAGCGCTGGCTGCCCGCCATGGCGAGCGGCGAGAAGATCTGCGCCATCGCGATGACCGAGCCCGGTGGCGGCTCCGACCTCGCCGCCCTCCGCACGACCGCCGTGCGCGACGGCGACGAGTGGGTCATCAACGGCAGCAAGACCTTCATCACCAACGGCTACCAGGCCGACCTCGTCATCGTCGCGACCCGCACCGACCCGACCAAGGGCGCCAAGGGCATCACCTTGTTCATGGTGGAGGAGGGCATGGAGGGCTTCAGCCGCGGCCGCAAGCTCGACAAGGTGGGCCAGGAGGAGTCCGACACAGCGGAGCTGTTCTTCGAGAACGTCCGGGTCAGCGACGAGCAGCGGATCGGCCCCGAGGGCATGGGCTTCATCGCGATGATGCAGCGACTGCCCCAGGAGCGGGTCGGCGCGGCCGTCTCCAACGTCGCCCACGCCAAGGCGATCCTCGAGGAGACCATCGTCTATGTGAAGGAGCGCAAGGCCTTCGGCCAGCCGATCGGCTCCTTCCAGCACAACAAGTTCAAGATCGCCGAGCTCGTCACCGCGATCGAGGTGGCCGAGGCCTACATCGACGACTGCGTCGCCGCCCACGCAGAGGGCAAGCTCAGCGCCGTCGACGCCGCGAAGGCCAAGTGGTGGAGCGCCCAGGTGCAGAACGACGTCCTCGACGAGTGCGTCCAGCTGCACGGTGGCTACGGCTTCATGAACGAGTACCGCGTGGCCCGCGCCTGGCGCGACGCCCGCGTGACGAAGATCTGGGCCGGCTCGAACGAGATCATGAAGGAGCTCATCGGCCGCGACCTGGGTCTGTGAGGGTAGTCGGCTCTCGGGTCATTGGCTCTGAGGGCACAGGCCGCTTGAAGACACAAGGGCGCGGCGCTGCCAAAGGCAGTGCCGCGCCCTTCGGCGCCCTACACCGAGGTATGCGCCACCTGGCCGTCGATGACGGTCAGGGCCGAGCGCATCGACCGCAGGTGACGGGCCTGCTCGGCTGAGTCCGCTGACCCGGCCACGAACGGGGAGTCGTCCAGCGCGACGAGGTCGCCGCGCATACCGACGTGAACCGTGCCCTGCCCGTCGACCGAGGCGGCCAGCGCCTCGGACACGGTGAGTGCCTGCTCCCCGTGCCACGGTGCCCGCTCGTCCGCAGAGCGGTGGACGGCCGCCGCCATGGCGAGCCACGGGTCGAGGTCGGCGACGGGCGCGTCGGATCCGAGGGCCAGCAGCACGCCCGCATCGAGCATCCACCGGAGCGCGAAGCAGCGACCGGCGCGGTCCGGCCAGTTCTGCTCGGTCGGGTCTCGGTCGTCGAGCAGGTGCGCCGGCTGGACGCTCGCCCGCAGGCCGAGTCGGGCCATCCGCGGCAGGTCTGCGCGGCGGACGAGCTGGGCGTGCTCGATCGATCCCGCGGCCGACCAGCGCTCGTGCACGTCGAGGGCCTGGGCGACGGCAGCGTCCCCGATCGCGTGGGTGGAGACCTCGACACCGTTCCGAACGGCTCGGCTCACGAGGTCGTCGAGCTCGGCGACCGTGTAGTTGGAAGCCCCGTAGTTGGAAGCCCCGTAGTTGGAAGCCCCGTAGTTGGCCGCTCCGTGCGAGCCGTCCGCACCGCCCGGGCCGCCGGCGCCGCTGCGGTACGGGTCGCAGCACCAGGCGGTCCCGGTGTTGAGCGAGCCGTCCGAGATGATCTTCAGCACCGAGAAGGTCTGCCGCGGCCCGCAGCCAGGCATGGGGGTGCCGGTCCGCAGCCCGGCCGCGAGGTAGTCGTCGAGGAAGTCCGGGTAGGCGCCGGTACGCACCCGGAGCAGGTCGGCGCCGGCCGCGGCCCGCTCCGCCCAGGCGTCGACCGGGCTGCCGAACTCGAGGTCGACGACCCCCACGATGCCGAGCCGCGCCAGCTGCTCCATCGCGAGGCGGTATGCGGCAGGCGAGTCATCGCCACCCAGCCCCACCTCAGCGAGGCGCGGGTAGGTGTCGAACCACTCGCCCTCCGAGACCACGCCCTCTCGTGGCGGGAGCCCGAGGAGCGTGAGCGCCGGTGTGTTGAGCCATCCGTGGTGACCGTCCCCGGCGATGAGGACGATCGGCACCACGTCACTGACCGCGTCGAGGGCGGCCACGGTGGGCTGCTCGCTCCAGGTCGCCGGCCGGTGGCCCCAGGCCACCACCGGTGCCGAGGCGGTGGACGCGAGGCGCTCGCGGACCGCTGCGCAGGCCTCGGCGACGCTCCGCACAGCACCGAGGTCGAGGCGGGCGGTCCGGAGCACCCACTGTCCGAGGTGGACGTGCTGGTCCCACAGCCCGGGAATGAGCCACCGGCCGTCCAGGTCGATGGGCGCCGCCGAGGGCGCGTCGATCCGCGGCGCGATCTGCGCCACCCGTCCATCGCGGACGAGGACGTCGACCTCGTGATCCGGTGCTGGCCCTTCGACCGGGACGAGCCGGGCTCGTCTCAGGACGAGGGGATCAGTCAAGCGGCCCACCGGCGACGTAGATGACCTGACCGGAGACGAAGCCGGACTCCTCCGAGCACAGGAACGAGATCATCGCCGCGATGTCCTCGGGCTGCCCGACCCGCTGGACCGGGATCTGGGAGGCGGAGTGCTTGATGAAGTCCTCGAACGGGACACCGAGGCGCTCGGCCGTCGAGCGGGTCATGTCGGTCTGGATGAAGCCGGGTGCGACCGCATTGGAGGTCACGCCGAACTTGCCCAGCTCCAGCGCCAGGGTCTTGGTGAAGCCCTGGAGGCCGGCCTTGGCCGCGGAGTAGTTCGCCTGACCGCGGTTGCCCTGGGCCGAGGAGGATGAGAGGTTGACGATGCGGCCGAAGCCGGCCTTGGTCATGTAGCCCTGGCAGGCCCGGCTCATGAGGAAGGCGCCGCGCAGGTGCACGTTCATGACCGTGTCCCAGTCCTCCTCGGTCATCTTGAACAGGAGGTTGTCCCGGATGACACCGGCGTTGTTGACGAGCACGACCGGGGCGCCCAGCTCGTCGGCGATGCGGGTGACACCGGCCTCGACCTGGTCGGCCTTGCTCACGTCGATGCCCACGCCGATGGCACGCCCGCCTGCGGCCTCGATGGCGGCCACGCTGTCGGCGCACGCAGACTCGTCGAGGTCGACGACGGCGACGGCGTAGCCGTCCTTGGCCAGACGAAGAGCGGTGGCGGCTCCGATACCGCGGGCGGCACCGGTGACGACGGCGACTCGGGAAGTGGTCACAGGGGGTCCTTTCGGGAGCGATGTCAGGAGGGGTCGCACGCTTAGATAGATTTGAGCGGCTGCTGCAGTCACTCTATCCAGTCGAATATTCACAGGAGGCACCCCCGTGCAGGTCTGGCCGGGCAAGGCATATCCGCTCGGAGCGACCTACGACGGGGCGGGCGTGAACTTCGCGCTGTTCTCCGAGGTTGCCACGAGAGTCGAGCTCTGCCTCATCGACGACGAGCTCAACGAGACCCGCATCGACCTTCCCGAGGTCGACGGCTTCGTCTGGCACGGGTACCTCCCCGGGATCCAGCCCGGCCAGCGATACGGCTACCGGGTGCACGGGCCGTACGAGCCCGCCAACGGTCACCGCTGCAACCCCGCGAAGCTGCTCCTCGACCCCTACGCGAAGGCCATCGACGGACAGATCAGCAGCGACGAGTCCCTCTTCAGCTACTACTTCGACGGCCGTGACGAGCTGAACACGCTCGACTCGCTGCCGCATACGATGTACTCGGTCGTCATCAACCCGTTCTTCGACTGGGGCCAGGACCGACTGCCGCAGCACGAGTACCACGAGAGCGTCATCTACGAGGCGCACGTCAAGGGCCTCACCCAGCTCCACCCCGACATCCCTGAGGACATCCGCGGAACGTATGCGGGGATCGCCCACCCGGCGACCATCGAGCACCTCACGTCGCTCGGGATCACCGCGCTGGAGCTGATGCCGGTTCACCAGTTCGTCCAGGACTCCGCGTTGCAGGACAAGGGGCTGACGAACTACTGGGGCTACAACACCATCGGCTTCCTCGCCCCGCACAACGCCTACGCCGCCTATGGCTCGCGCGGTGAGCAGGTCCTCGAGTTCAAGTCCATGGTCAAGGCGCTGCACGCCGCGGACATCGAGGTCATCCTCGACGTGGTCTACAACCACACCGCCGAGGGCAACCACATGGGGCCCACCCTGGCGTTCAAGGGCATCGACAACGCGAGCTACTACCGCCTCGTGCCGGGTCAGGAGAACCACTACTACGACACGACGGGCACCGGGAACAGCCTGCTCATGCGGCACCCCCACGTGCTGCAGCTCGTGATGGACTCGCTGCGCTACTGGATCACCGAGATGCACGTGGACGGCTTCCGGTTCGACCTCGCGGCCACGCTGGCGCGCCAGTTCCATGAGGTGGACCGGCTCTCGGCGTTCTTCGACCTCGTCCAGCAGGACCCTGTGGTCTCGCAGGCCAAGCTCATCGCCGAGCCGTGGGACGTCGGCGAAGGTGGCTACCAGGTCGGCAACTTCCCTCCGCTGTGGACCGAGTGGAACGGCAAGTACCGCGACACTGTCCGCGACTACTGGAGGGGAGAGTCGCATACGTTGGGCGAGTTCGCCTCGCGACTCACCGGGTCCTCCGACCTCTACGAGCACAGTGGCCGCAAGCCGATCGCCTCGATCAACTTCATCACCGCCCACGACGGCTTCACGTTGCGGGACCTGGTGTCCTACAACGAGAAGCACAACGAGGCCAACCTGGAGAACAACCAGGACGGTGAGTCGCACAACCGGTCCTGGAACTGCGGCGTCGAGGGTCCGACCGACGACCCCGAGATCAACGCGCTGCGCGCCCGTCAGCAGCGGAACTTCCTCACCACGCTGCTCCTCAGCCAGGGCGTGCCGATGCTCGCGCACGGTGACGAGATGGGACGCACCCAGCACGGCAACAACAACGTCTACTGCCAGGACAACGAGCTCTCCTGGGTGCACTGGGACCTCGACGAGGAGCAGCAGAGCCTCCTGAAGTTCACCCAGCGCCTCATCAGGGTGCGCCGCTCCAATGCCGTGTTCCAGCGCCGCCGCTTCTTCGCCGGGAGCGCCGACCATGGAGGTGAGTCCCCGATCGGCGACATCGCGTGGCTCTCCCCGGCCGGCGAGCACATGACGGAGGAGGACTGGTCGCAGGGTGACGGTCAGGCGGTCATGGTGTTCCTCAACGGGCAGGCGATCCCCGAGCCGGACAAGCGCGGCGAGCGGATCGAGGGCGACTCCTTCCTCATCTGCCTCAACGCCCATGCCGAGGACATGACGTTCACGCTGCCGGACGAGACCTACGGGTCCTCGTGGCGGATCGAGATCAACACCGCCGGCGGCGTCGTCGAGCCCGAGGTGCTGGAGCCGGACTCGACCATCGAGGTCATGAACCGCTCGATGGTCGTGCTGCGCTGCCGCAAGGACGAGCCGTCCCCACCGACTGGCGGCTTCTCCGCCACGGACGAGGAGGACTGATCTGACGTGAGTGGCGCCGCACACCGACCAGGCCCCGGCCGACCGGTCCCGAGTGCGACCTACCGGCTTCAGATCCACGCCAGCTTCACCTACCGCGACGCGGCCCGGCACGTGCCGTACCTCGCGTCGCTGGGGGTGACGCACATCTACCTCTCGCCGATCCTCCAGCCGTCGCCGGGGTCGATGCACGGCTATGACGTCCTCGACCACACCCGCATCCATGCCGAGGCAGGTGGGCGAGGTGGCTTCGACGAGCTGGTGCAGGTCACCCGGGAGGAGGGGCTCGGGATCATCGTCGACGTCGTGCCGAACCACATGGCGATACCCCGCCCGACCCACCTCAATGCGCCTCTGTGGTCACTCCTGCGGTCGGGGCGCCAGTCGCCGTACGCGACGTGGTTCGACGTGGACTGGAACGTCGAGGACGACCGGATCCTCATGCCGGTCCTCGGCGGGAGCCTCGAGGCGGCGATCGAGAACGGCGACATCGTCCTGGCGTCCGACGGAGGGCCGAGCGGAAGGGAGTGGGTGATCTGGCACCACGGTGATGAGTTCCCCGTGCGACCGGGGACGGAGCACCTTCCGCTGCCGGAGCTGCTCGAGCAGCAGGCCTACCGGCTCTCCAGCTGGCGGGAGGCTGCTGAATCGCTCAACTACCGGCGGTTCTTCGACGTCACCTCGCTGGTCGCGGTGCGCGTCGAGGACCCGGTCGTCTTCGCCGCCACCCACGCACTCCTGCTGGCGCTGCACGGGCACAGCGCCATCGACGGGTTCCGGATCGACCATCCCGACGGGTTGGCCGACCCGGGCGGCTACCTCGAGGCACTCGCTGCGGGAACCGGGGACGCCTGGGTCGTCGTGGAGAAGATCCTCGAGGGCGACGAGGAGCTCCCTACCGGGTGGCGTTGTGCCGGGACCACCGGCTACGACGCGCTCCTGCGCGTTCAGCAGGTGCTCACGGAAGGCCTCGGTGCCCCGGTACTCGACCGCTTGTGGGAGGAGCGGTCGGCCGGCACTGCCCATGGTGGCGCGCTCGAAGAGATCGTCATCGAGTCCAAGAAGCTCGTCGTCGGGGACGTCCAGGCCGCCGAGGTGGACCGGCTCATGCGTCTTGTGGGGCGGATCCTGCCCGAGGGTGACCTGCCGGCCCTGCGCCGTGCACTCGAGGCGATGCTCGTCTCGATGGACCGGTACCGCGCATACATCGTCCCGGGCAAGGCGGGCGACGGCGTCGCCGGCACGGTCATCGAGAACGCCAAGGAGCGTGCGCGTCGGCTGCTCGGCCCGGAGGACGAGGAAGCCCTCGAGACGATGGCCCTGCTGATCACCGGCGGCTGGCTCCCGCACGCCCACCCCGGCACACAGGAGATCTGGGACGAGTTCCGGATCCGCTACCAGCAGACGTGCGGGCCGGTCATGGCGAAGGGGATCGAGGACACCGCCTTCTACCGGTGGTTCCGTCTCGCCGGCGCCAACGAGGTCGGTGGGCACCCGCAGGAGCTCGCGATCGGCACCGACCAGTTCCATGAGTATGCGTCCGCCCGCCTCGCCGAGTGGCCGCTCACGATGACGACGCTCACCACCCACGACACAAAGCGCTCCGAGGACGTCCGCGCCCGACTCGCGGTCCTGGCTGCAGAGCCCGAGGCCTGGGAGCGGTGGCTCCTCGAGGCGGAGGAGCTTGCTGCTCCGTACCGTAAGCCGCGGCTCGACCGGCCCACCGAGTACCTCATCTGGCAGACCCTGGTCGGCACCTGGCCCATCACCACGGCGCGGCTGGAGGAGTACCTCCTCAAGGCGGTCCGGGAGGCGAAGGTGCACACCGCGTGGGTCGACGGTGACGCCGAGTACGAGCAGGCCGTCACCGACTTCGCCTCGGGCGTGCTCCACGACATGACGATCAGGGCCCATCTGGACTCCTGGATCACCAACCACGCCAGCGCAATTCGTGCCGGCATCCTCGGGCAGCGACTCGTCCAGCTCACCATGCCCGGTGTTCCGGACGTCTACCAGGGGTGTGAGGTGGTCAACCTCTCGCTCGTCGACCCGGACAACCGGCGTCCGGTCAACTACGAGGCCCGGGTGGAGCGACTGGCCCGGCTGGACGAGGGGGAGCCCCCTGTCGATCTCGACGACGAGAAGCTGCTCGTCGTCTCGCGGGCGCTGCGTCTACGACGTGATCATCCGGAGTTCTTCACCGGGCCGGAGGCCACCTACGTGCCGTTGCACTGCGAGGACGGCCGCGCCATCGCCTTTGCCCGCGGTGACGGTGAGGGTCAGGCGGTCGTCGTCGTTGCCTGTCGGGCGCGCGCCGATCGACCGAGTGGTCCTGTCCCGGTGCCTGCCGGTGACTGGACCGACGCCCTCACCGGCTCTGCGATCGGTGTCGGCCCTGATGGTCTGGAGCTGGGGGAGCTGCTCGCGGAGCGGCCGGTGGCGCTGCTCGTGCGGAGCGACCTCGTTCGTCCTGACTCGCTATCCGGAGGTGAACAGAGCTGAGTCGCAAGAGAGCTCATCGAATCGAGGTCTGGGCGCCGAAGGCCGAGTCGGTGGTGCTCGACGCCCTCGCCGATGGGGAGGCGGTCGTCGAGCCGCTTACCCAGGGCAAGGGAGGCTGGTGGCGATGGGACGGGGATCCCACCGCATACCGGGTGCTCGACTATGGCTTCCGTCTCGACGACGGAGCCGTTCTGCCGGACCCGCGCAGCCCCTGGCAGCCGGACGGGGTGCACGAACGGTCCCGCTGGTGGACCGGTCAGCCGCTGGCCGAGCGTGATCCAGCCTGGCCGGGTCCGCGGGGAGGCGTCGGCACACCGGGCGGTGTCATCTACGAGATGCACGTCGGGACGTTCACGAGTGAGGGGACCCTCGACAGCGCCATCGAGCGGCTCCACCACCTTCTTGACCTGGGAGTCGACGTCGTCGAGATCCTGCCGGTCGCGGCCTTCCCAGGAGATCGGGGATGGGGCTACGACGGGGTCGGCTTCTACAGCGTCCACGACGCCTACGGCGGCCCGGATGCGTTGATCCGCTTCGTCGATGCCTGCCACGCCCGTGGGCTGGGCGTCTGCCTCGACGTCGTCTACAACCACCTGGGGCCGGTCGGGAACTACCTCGGTCTCTTCGGGCCCTACTTCACCGACCGCCACCACACCCCGTGGGGCTGGGCCGTCAACTTCGACACCGAGGGCAGCTCGGTGGTGCGGCGGTTCATCACCGACGCGGCGGTGCGGTGGTTCGAGCTCTTCGGGGTCGACGCGTTGCGTCTGGATGCCGTGCACGAGCTGCGCGACGACAGCCCGCTGACCCAGGGCGGCCGGCACGTCCTGGCCGAGCTGTCAGAGGTCGTCGCTGCGGCGTCCGAGCGACTGGGACGTCCGCTCGACCTCATCGCCGAGAGCGACCAGAACGACGCCATCATGGTCACGCCTGTCGCTCAGGGGGGCCTGGGGATGGATGCGCAGTGGGCCGATGACGTCCACCACGCGCTGCATGTCGCGCTCACGGGGGAGAGCCAGGGCTACTATGCCGACTTCGACGACCCCGGGGCACTGGCGAAGACCCTGACCAGTGCGTTCTTCCACGACGGGACCTTCAGCAGCTTCCGCGCCAGGAACTGGGGCGCCCCCGTCGACCGGACCACCATGAGCGGGCACCGCTTCGTCGCCTATCTGCAGACCCACGACCAGGTCGGCAACCGCGCCGTCGGCGACCGGATCCACCACGGGCTCACCCCGGGCCAGCAGGCCATCGGTGCTGCGCTCTACCTGCTGTCGGCCTTCACCCCGATGGTCTTCATGGGGGAGGAGTGGGCGGCCTCGACGCCCTGGCAGTTCTTCACCGACTTCCCCGATCCGGAGCTGGGCCGGGCGGTCAGCGAGGGACGGCGGGGCGAGTTCGCTGCGCACGGGTGGTCGAAGGACGAGGTCCCTGACCCTCAGGATCCCCAGACGTTCGAGGCGTCGATCCTGAAGTGGTCCGAGATCGGCGTCGGCGACCATCGAGCGATGCTGCAGTGGTACCGGCGGCTCATCGAGCTACGCCGGTCCGAGCCCGCCCTCTCCGACGGAAACCTCGCGGCCGTCGTCGTCGAGCGGACACCCGGCGCACGTGCGACCGACGGCTGGGTGATCATGCGACGCGGGGAGTTCAGCGTCGTGGCGAACCTGGATCCGGAGCCGGTCACCATCGACCTCGGTCGCGAGGTCGGCGAGGTGGTTGCCCACTTCGGTGACCTGCTCAAGAGCCGCAAGGGTCCGCAGGCGCTGCGGCTGGGAGGTCATTCCGTGGTGGTTGTCCGCTCCTAGCGCCGGGACTCCTCGTTGAAGGCGCTCTGCGCCTTGGGCTGCACCGCGCGCAGGGTCGCTGTGTCCCGAGCGACGATGATTCCCAGAGGCATTCGTCGAGGTGAGTACTGCATACCGTCACCGGTGCGGACCTCACCACCGGCCTCGGTGACGAGGAGGGAACCGGGTGCATGGTCCCAGGGGTAGGAGCGCTTGTAGAGGATGAAGTCGGTGCGGCCCTCGATGAGCCGTGGGTAGTCGACCCCGCAGCACATCCAGGTGCGCTGCATGGGCGGCAGCCCCGGTAGTCCGCGCTTCCGCAGCGACCACATGCTCGTGGAGCCGGTGGGTTCGGCAGCGTCGTCCGCGGCCGGCACAGTCACGCGCTCGCCCTGTCGGTAGGTGCCCGAACCGTGCTCGGCCACCCACGAGATCCCGTGCGAGGGCTGCCAGATCCAGGCCCTTGTCGTCGTGCCCCTGACGATCTCGGCGATCATCACGGCGTAGTCGGTGCGGCCCTCGACGAAGTTGCGGGTGCCGTCCACCGGGTCCACGGTGAAAGCGTGCTCGGCCCCGACGTAGCGGTCGAAGAGCGAGGAGCCTTCTGCGTACGCCTCCTCTCCCAGCACGACGGCCCCCGGGTATGCGCTGAGCAGGGCCGCGGTCAGCGCCACCTCGGCCTCGTGGTCGGCCACGGTGACGAGACTGCCGGGGCTCTTCTCGTGCACGTCGTGGTCGAGGAGCTGGCGGAAGCGCGGGACGATGACCTCCTCTGCTACCTCCTGCATGAGGGTCAGGACGTCGTCGGTCGACAAGCCACTCATGACTCCCACACTATGTGCCCTGCTGAGATGGCGTCGTGTGGTGCTGCCATAGGGGTCTCGGCCCGCGCGTGTCAGGCGGCGAGGCTTAGCCGGAACACCCGCTCCGCGGGGGACTCGCTCTCATCACCATCACAGTCGGGGTCGGCATAGCCGAACGGATCGACCCGGAGGTGTTCCGGCAGCTGCCATCCCCAGCCGAGCAGCGGTGGCGCATCGGAGGTGGCCCGTTGCCCGGAGGGTGTCGTCGTGTCGATCGTGTGCCGCGACCTCGTCGCCGACGCGGCGCGGACTGCGGCTTCCCAGCCCGGTGCCTCCTTCGCGAGGTTGCACCGCTGGCAGAGGCCCGCACCGTTGCTGAGGCTTGTCGTGCCACCGCTGTGCACGGGCTTGACGTGGTCGATCTGAGTAATCAGCGCGTCGCAGAAGGGAGTTCGGCACCGCTGGTCCCTCAGCAGGATCATGGTGCGCAAGCCCTTCGGGAAGATGCGGCTCTTGGCGTCCATCGCGACGAGGTCTCGTCCGTCCGGTGAGGTGAAGAGGCGTCGGTAGAACACTGCCGTCTCCGGGCACATGATGAGCTCTCGGGCGAAGGCTGCCGGCACAGCTCCGAATCCGGGGATGGTGGCCGGTTCGTTCACGGGGCGCTCCGGGTCGCCGACCCCCAAGAGTGCGCGGTCGGTCATGACGATCTGTACCGCGACCGGCTGTCGTTCGCCGATCGCTCGACCCGACAGCAGACGGAGCGCTGCATCGGACATGACGGCCCCCAGCCCTCGGGGCTTGCCGTCCTCGTCCGCGGCGGACTCGTCCTCGACGTTGCCCGCGATGACCTCGGCGGCATAGGCCTTCAAGGTCGTGAAGGCACCGGCTGCGTCCGCGAGGGGCGCGTAGATGCTGAGATAGGCCATCCCGTCCCGCACCGGGCGCAGGGTGACCCGACGGCTGCGGCGGGCCTTGCGCATACGCTCAGCGACGGCCTCGGCGTCGATGTCAGCCACGATCCGTCGCGCAGCGCGCTGCGCCTGTCGTGAGGAGAACCGCTTCAGGTCGCCGGAAAGGCGTGTGTCGAGCTCGTGCCGCTGGGTCGGGTCGAGGACCGCAGCCTCCTTGCAGATGAGCTCGGCGGTCCACTCGCAGATCGCACCTTCCTCCAGGGCCTTCAGTGTGCGGGGCAGATCCCGCTTCAGGACGATCGCCATCGTGACCCGCTGGTCCCCGCGAACCGGCGACTCCTTGCGCGCGAGCCCGATCTGGGACCCGACCACGCGGGCGCTCTCGCGACCGAGCTCTTCCTCGTCGGCCCGCCCTCGGCGACCTCTGGACTCCTGGTCACGCGCGCTGGCCTGGCCGAAGTACGCCGCACCCTGCGACTCGTTGAACGCCACCGTCAGGTGGACCTGCGCTGCGGCCGTCGCCGCCTTGAGCCGCTCGAGCTCCTCGATGAGCGCGATGCGCTCCTCGTCGGTGACCGCCTCAGCGTCGATGTCCTGCAGATGCGAACGGAACGCAGCAACCGTCGCGGCCGTGGGGCCGGGCGTCGGATCGATGCTGCGCTGCATGAGTCAAGCCAACCAGGGAGGTCTGACAGACCTATCCGGTGGGTGGACCGCCGGTGTGGACTCCAAGGCCGCGGCGGGCTGGACCGCTAGGTGGGGGGAGACCCAGCTCAGGACACCGCCGTCAGCGCGGGTCAGGGAACCGCATCATGCCTTCCTGGGCAACGGTGGCGATGAGGCGGCCATCCGCGGTGAACATCCGACCCAGCGCGAGGCCCCGGTGGCTCTGCGCGGAGGGGGAGTGCTGCGCATACAGGAACCACTCATCGGCGCGCGCCGGCCGGTGGAACCACATGGCGTGGTCGAGGCTGGCGGTGCGCATTCCCGACTCGTTCCACGCCCGGCCGTGCCTGCGGAGCACCGGCTCGAGGAGCGTGTAGTCCGAGGCATACGCGAGGACTGCGGCATGGATCAGCGGGTCGTCCGGCAAGGTTCCGGCGGCGCGCAACCAGACATGGTTGTCAGGCACATGCTCATGACCGGGCATGACGAAGATGTTGCCCTCGACGTGACGCATCTCCACGGGGCGCAGCCAGGAGAGCCGCTCGGCGCCGGCACCCTCGATACCTCCAAGGACATCCTCGATCGAGGGAACCTCCATCGGGCCCGGCACCTGCGGCATCGGGTCCTGGTGCTCGAAGCCCTCGGCCGGGTCCTGGAACGAGGTGCTGATCGAGAGGATCGGCTTCCCGTACTGGATCGCGTGCGCCCGTCTGGTCGAGAACGACCGACCGTCACGCATCCGCTCCACGCTGAAGGTGATCGGCTGCGTGTCGTCGCCGGGGCGCATGAAGTAGGCGTGGAGCGAGTGCAGCCGACGGTTCGGGTGCGTCGTGCTGTCGATGGTCCGACCACACGCCATGACCCCCTGCGCGAGGACCTGTCCACCGAAGACCCGGCCGTGCGGCATCTTCTGCGACTGCCCGCGGAACAGGATGACGTCCTGCGCCCCGGTGTCGGCGTGCTCCAGGCCACCCGTCAGCTCCGAGGGGGTGACGCTCACCTTGGCCGAGCCGAGCTCCTCGAGGTCCAAGGTGGCGAGGAGGTCCTCGAGCCGGTCGAGGGGGTCTGAGGTCATGTCGGGCACCGCCCCAGCCTAGTAGCCGCAGCGCGACACATCACTCCCACTCATGCCACCCGCAGGCGACGCGCGTGACTCCGCCTCACCCGGGCCCCGTCCGTGAGGAAGACGGGTGTCGCGATGACGACAGCCATCGTCCCCCGCGAGCTTGTTCACGGTGGCTTCTGGTCGACTCCTCCTCAGCCGGCAACAGCCACCGTGAGCGGCAGTACCTCGGGTGCCCCGGCGCCGCGCAGCTCGCGGGCGGCGACGGTGAGCGTCCAGCGCGAGTCCGCCAGGTCGTCGACGAGCAGCACAGGACCCCGTATGCCCTGGAGCCGCTCGCGCAGATCCCCACCGACGACGACGCGACCCCAGACGCCGGCGAGGCGGAAGGCCGAGTTCCCGCCGGGCTCACCGGTGGGACCACCGTGGGCGTACTCGAGTGATCCCAGATCCGTGAGGCGACCCATCTCGGCGATGCCGGCAGCGAGTGATGCGACGAGCTGCGGGCGCCTCCGGGACGGCATGGCGACGACGGCGACGGGCCGCGTCACCCAGCCCCACTCCGCGAGGACCGGGACGATGGCACGCAGCAGCTCGGGTGATGCGGGAGCGTCTTCCTGAGCGAAGAGGTCACGGAGCCGCTGACCCCAGCCGAGATCGGTGAGGCGCGCGAGCGCCCGCCCGCGGGACATGGCTTCCTCGGGCCGGATCTTCCCGCGCACAGGCACGCCGAGTCGGTCCATCCCCGTCGGCCACTGGGCGCGCGGGTCGAGCTCGATCCCGGCGCGGGCGAGCCTCGTGCGCGCGGCGCCGATGACATGGTCCGGGATGTCGGTGGGGTACCAGGGGCCCGCACACCGGTCGCACCGGCCGCAGTCGGTCGCCGTCGCGTCGTCGAGCGCACGCTGGAGGAAGGCCATGCGACAGCCGGGGCCTTCCTCGTACTCGACCATCAGCCGCTGCTCGGCCTCACGGGTCGCCGCGACCCGCGCATACCGCTCGGCGTCGTACACCCAGCCCTGGCCGGTGGCGGTCCAGCCGCCGGAGACCCGGGAGACAGCGCCGTCGACGTCGAGGACCTTGAGCAGGAGCTCCAGCCGGGTGCGTCGCACGTCGACGATGGTCTCCAGCGCAGCGGTGGACAGCGGCCGCTCGCTCTCCGTCAGAGCGCGGATGACCGCCTCGGCCTGGCCCTCGCGCGGCATCGACACCGAGGCGAAGTACCGCCAGATGTCGCGGTCCTCGGGTCCTGGGAGGAGGAGCACGTCGGCACGCTCGGTGGCTCGGCCGGCACGACCGACCTGCTGGTAGTAGGCGACCGGTGAGGAAGGGGCCCCGACATGGACGACGAAGCCGAGGTCCGGCTTGTCGAACCCCATCCCGAGGGCCGATGTCGCCACCAGCGCCTTGAGCTCATTGCGTCGCAGCTCGTCCTCGAGCCGCTCGCGGTCGACCGGGTCGGTGCGACCGGTGTAGGCGGCCACGGCATACCCGGCCTCGCTCAGCGCAGCGGCGATGTCCTCGGCCGCGGAGACGGTGAGCGTGTAGACGATGCCGGACCCGGGGAGTGAGCCGAGGTGCGCGCTGAGCCAGCCCAGCCGTTGCTCCGGCGACATCGAGGAAAGCACCCCGAGCCGCAAGGACTCACGGGCCAGACCGCCGCGGATGGTTCGGACGTCACGCACAGCGCCAACGGCGCCACCAGGACTCGAGGCGACCGACAGCTGCTCGACGACATCGGTGACGACCCGCTCGTTAGCCGTCGCGGTCGTCGCGAGCACGGGGACCTCGGCCCGCAGCCCCGTGAGGAGGTCACGGATACGTCGGTAGTCGGGCCGGAAGTCGTGCCCCCAGTCGCTGATGCAGTGCGCCTCGTCCACGACGAGCAGGCCGCACCGGGCAGCGAGATCGGGTAGCTGCTCCTCGCGGAACCGCGGATTGTTGAGCCGTTCGGGACTCACGAGGAGGACATCGACCTCGTCGGCCGCGAGCGCGGCCCGCACCTCGTCCCACTCCTGAGCGTTCGCGGAGTTCATGGTCACGGCCCGGATCCCCGCGCGCGTGGCAGCGGCGATCTGGTCGCGCATCAGGGCGAGAAGGGGCGAGATGATGACCGTCGGACCCTGCCCCCGGGCACGCAGCAGGGCGGTGGTGACGAAGTAGACGGCGGACTTCCCCCAGCCGGTCCGCTGCACCACGAGGACCCGGGCACGGTCCTCGACCAGAGCCCGGATGGCATCGTCCTGACCGTCGCGGAAGTCGGCGTCGTCACGGCCGACGAGCCGGCGCAGGGCGGTGCGGGCGTCGTCGAGCAGGGCTGTCGGCTGGGTCGTCGTCATTACCCCCACCGTAGGCGGCGTCTATGACAACCCCTGACAGACTGTCCACATGACCGACTACTTCGTCGACGTCCCGCTGCGGTGGAGCGACATGGATGCCTACGGTCACGTCAACAACGTCCAGTTCCTCCGCCTGCTCGAGGACGCGCGCGTCGTCGCCTTCGAGGACTGGTTCGGACAGGACCGTTCGCTGGTCGACGAGGGGGTCCTCGTCGCCCGCCACGAGATCGAGTACCTCGCGCCGCTCACCTTCCGTCGTGCGCCGGTCCGGGTGTGGATGTGGACGATGCGCCTCACCGGCGCGAGCTTCGACGTGGGCTACGAGGTGCGCGATCCCGTCGACGCGACCCAACGGCCCGACACGCCAGACGCCGAGGCCGGCCAGGACGAGGCATCACACGGCACGCTCTACGCACGCGCCGAGACCACCCTGGTCCTCTACGACTTCGCCACGTCCCGTCCCCGCAGGATGGCTCCGGATCTCAGGGAGAGCCTGAGCGGCTACGCAGGCCCGCAGATCCCCTTCCGCTGGCGGAAGCGATGAACGAGGCACCCGACCTCGAGGCACCCGACCTCGAGCTCGACGACGCCCACTCGCTCACGGACCTGGGCCGGTATGCGACGCGCGCCAAGGCTCTCGACAGCGAGGCCGCGATCCGGCTGCAGGCCGACGGGTCCGTGCTGGCCGCCTGGGTCGGGGTGCTCCCCGGCAGCGGTCTGCTGGGGGAGGGGCTCGTCCTGGGACTGCGTACCTTCGCGCTCGCCCAGCCTGCTCGACTCGACGCCATCGTGCCTGCCGCGGCGATCACCGACCGCACGGCCCGCACCCCGGGTGGACGCCGGTTGCCCATCCCGCCGGTCCGCCTGTCGCCCACCTGGACATCCCTCACGCCCCCGCGCAGCGGCTGGGAGTATGCGGGTCTCGCCGAGGGTGACGACCTCGCCGAGGTGGCCCGCAAGGGTCTGGAGGAGATCAGCGCTGCCGTCCAGGAGCGTGGCGCCGCAGCCGGATTCACCAAGCAGTCGGTGTGGGGTGCGACGGTGAGCTACTCCAGCACCGATGCCGGCTGGTTGGAGATGAGCGCAGGGGTGGCCTTCGCCGCATACACGCTCGGCTTCCTCAGCCCAGGGCGACCGGTGCAGGTGTACCGCACCAACCGGTGGACCCGGGTGACGGGGCCGGGCGGGCACGTCCTCGGTCGCTGAGCTTCCGATCGCCCCGCGCGCACGGGCAGGAGCAGGCGCAGGCTCACTCGACGCCAGACTCCTCGTTCACCTGACGCACGGCGCCGGTTCACACAACCTGGATCAATCGGTGCGAATCCTCAGCCCGGCGAGGATGAGCACCCCAGCCGCCCCGGCCGTGATCACCCACATGAGCGTGAAGACGCCGGCGTCCGACCCCGAGGGCGTGTGCAGCGCAGCGAACACCGCACCGCCGATAGCGATTCCGAGGACCGAGCCCAGCACGTCGGAGAGGTTGAGTGAGGTGCTGGACTCGCCGTGCTCGGCTGGGGAGGTGAGGGCGAGCATGAGGACCGACGTCGTCGCGGTCGCCAGCCCCATGCCCAGCCCCATGACCGTGATGCACGCCAGGAGTGCCCAGCCCGACAGTCCGGCCCACGCAGTGAGGACGCAGCCGAGGATTCCGATCAGCAGGCCCGCCCCGCCGATGGAGATGAGTCGCTCGCGATGCCCGTCGAACCGCGGATTGCCCTGGACCCACGATCCGGCCGCCCACCCTACCGAGCCGATGGCGAGGATGAGCCCGGCCATGCCGATGGTCATGCCGCGCTCGCCGACGAGGAAGAGCGGGACATAGGTCGTCGTCCCGAAGAACGCGAACGTCGCGAGCATCCGGGAGAGCATGACGGTCGGCAGTCCGGGCCGCAGCGTCCACATCCCCCTCGGCAGCAGCAGCGGTGCGGCAATGGCGATCCCGAGGATGCCCATGACCCCGAGCACCGTCCGCGGCGACCAGACGAGCTCGAGCTCATAGGTCCCGATCTGCATGGCACCGGCAGCAAACGCCAGGGCCAGACCCAGCCACGCGGCCCGCAGGTGCGCTGCCCGGCCCCGGCTGCTCACCACCTCACCGTCAGAGGAGCGGATGACGTCGGTGCGCGTGGAGAGGAGCAGAGCGATGACGACGATCGGGGCGACGACGACCCAGAACACCCAGCGCCACGACAGTGCACCGGCGATCCAGGCGGCCAGCGGCGGACCGAGGAGGCTCGGCAGCACCCAGGCGGCGGAGATCATCCCGAACAGGCGAGGCCGCAGCGGCGCGGGGAACACCCGTCCGATGACGACGAAGAAGACGACGACGAGCAGCCCTGCCCCCAGACCCGCCGCGGCCCGCCCGATGAGCAGCATCGTCAGGTCGACCGCGGCACCGCAGACGAGGCATCCCGCTGCGAGCAGGAGCTGGCCGACGAAGAGCGCCGGCAGCGGACCCGACCGGTCCACCCACACGCCCGCCAGGACGATGCCGAGCAGCTCGGTCGTGAGCAGGACGGAGAAGGCGAGCCCGTAGGACCGCACCGCGTCGAGCTCGATCGCCACGTCCGGCATGACTGTGGAGACGGCCATCGACTCGAACGCGATGATCGTCACCAGGGCGAGGATCGAGACCGTGACGACGCGGTATGCGCGGCTGAAGGGCCCCTCGTAGCTCGCCTCGGTCAGGGGCCCGGTGGTGGACCCGGTCACCTCGCTGCACCGAGGGGATGGCCCCGCTCGGCGAGCACCTCCGCCAGCACGTCGATCCGGTCCGAGACGATGCCGTCGACTCCGAGGTCGAGGAGGCGGTGGAGCTCTTCGGGGGTCTCGACGTCGCCCTCGTGGAACCACACGTGGACGTGCTTGCCGAGCCGGTGCGCCATGTCGATGACGCGTCGGGTCGGGATCGCCATCGGGCGGCCCAGCACGGGGTGGCGCGCGGGGATCTGCAGCGCTGCTGCCTCGGAGGGTAGCCGGCGGAGGATGAGGTTCGGCGCGGTCCGGAACAGGACGATCTCCTTCTGCGATGCAGACGTCGCGACGTCGGTGCCGAGGATGCGCCTGATCTCGCGAATCCGCTTGTCGGAGAAGGACGCGAGACAGATCCGGTCAAGCGCGTTGTGGTGGCGCAGGATCTCCAACGTCGGCTCGAGGGCCCGGTCGGCCTTGATGTCGATGTTGAAGAAGGCGTCGGGCAGCTCCTCGAGCAGCTCCTCCAGCAACGGGATGGGCTCGGTGCCGCCGATGCGGGCCTCGGCGACCGCGGCATACGGCAGCTCCGCCACTGCGCCGACGGCGTCGGTCACCCGGTCGAGCCGGTCATCGTGGAACGCGATGACGGTGCCGTCAGCGGTCGCGTGGACATCGGTCTCGAGGTGGGTGTAGCCGAGGGCAATGGCGTTCCGGAACGCCCGGACGGTGTTCTCGACCCCCTTGTTGGGCGCATACAGGGTGCCGCCGCGGTGCGCGAGAGCCAGAGGTCCGGGCCCATCGAAGTAGCGGTAGTCCGCGGCGCGCGCCATGCCGCCGACGGTAACCCGCAGCGCGCCCACCGCGCGAATCCCTCCAACCGGTCAGTCCAGCGCGACCCAGACGGCGCAGTTCGGAGCGACCTGCTGCACGAGCTCACCCGCCGACCCGGCACCCGCTGCCGAGGTGACGAGGACCTCGCCCTGGAACGGCATGGCGACCGGCGCGGAACCGGCGTTGAGGACCAGGCCGGTGCGCTCACCGGTGGGCGCCGTGACGACATAGGCCAGCACGCCCGCGGCGCTCTGCACCTGCTCGATCCGCCCGGCCCCGAGGTGACTCTCGCGGCGCACACGCAGGAGGGTGCGGTAGAGCTCGAGGGTGGAGCCGGGGACACCGTCCTGCTGGTCGACCGCGAGCTCGCCGTACACGTCGGGCTGCGGCAGCCAGGTGCGCTCGCTGGGTCCGAATCCGAAGCTGGGGGCGTCCTTCTCCCACGGCATCGGGATGCGGCACCCGTCGCGGCCCTTTTGGGTGTGGCCGGTCCGGAAGTAGGTCGGGTCCTGCCGGACCTCGTCCGGGAGGGTGGTGTGCTCGGGCAGCCCGAGCTCCTCGCCCTGGTACAGGTAGGCGCTGCCCGGCAGCCCCAGCATCAGCGTGCTCGCCGCCCTGGCCCGCGCGAGCCCGAGCTCGGCGTCCGGCTGCGGGTCCTCGGCGCCGATCCCGTTCGGCCGATGCGTGGGGTCGGCCAGGCCGAACCGGGACGCATGGCGGACGACGTCGTGGTTCGACAGCACCCACGTCGTGGGTGCGCCGACGCCGTCGTTGCTCGCGTAGGAGGCCGCGATGACGGCCTCGAGCGCCTCGGCGCTCCACCCCGCGTCCAGGAAGTCGAAGTTGAAGGCCTGGTGCATCTCATCGGGCCGGACGTAGCGCGCGAGCCGCTCCGGAGGGCTCACCCACGCCTCGGCGACGAGGATGTGGTCGCTGTCGGGGTCGTCCGGGTCGGAGTACTCATCGACGAGATCCCGCCAGCCGCGGTAGATCTCGTGGATCTCGTCCCGGTCCCACATGGGTCCCGGCTCCTCGAGGTGCTCCGGCGCGAGCATCTCGCCACCGAACGGCCAGCTCGGGAAGGACAGGTCCTTGAAGAGCGCGTGGGCGACGTCCACCCGGAACCCGTCGACGCCCCGGTCCAGCCAGAAGCGCATGTGCCGGTGGAACGCAGCGACGACCTCCGGGTTGTGCCAGTTGTAGTCCGGCTGGGTCACGTCGAAGAGGTGGAGGTACCACTGACCGGGGGACCCGTCCCGCTCGGTGACCCGGCTCCACCCCGGCCCGCCGAAGACGGACCGCCAGTCCGAGGGCGGCTCGGAGCCGTCCGGGCCGAGCCCGTCGCGGAAGATGTAGCGGTCGCGCTCGGGACTGCCGGGCTCCGCTGCAAGGGCTGCCTGGAACCACGGGTGCTCGCTCGATGAGTGGTTGGGGACGAGGTCGATGATGACCTTGAGTCCGAGCTCGTGCGCCCTCGAGATGAGGCGGTCGGCATCGGCCAGCGTGCCGAAGATCGGGTCGATGTCCTCGTAGTCGGCCACGTCGTACCCGGCGTCGTGCATGGGCGAGACGTAGAACGGCGAGAGCCAGAGTGCGTCGACCCCGAGAGCCACGAGGTACGGGAGCCGCTCGATGATCCCCGGCAGGTCCCCGATACCGTCGCCGTTGCTGTCGGCCCAGGACCGCGGATACACCTGATAGATCACCGCCGTCCGCCACCAGGGCAGGTCCCGCTGGCCGCGGCTGTCGCCGTCGAGGTGCTCGTCGGTGAGTGGCCGACCGGGTGGGGTGGTCTGGTGGGCTCCGGAGTGCAGCAGGGTCGTCAAGGTCACCGAGGCATTATCTCCGCAGTGCGAGGTTGCCCTGAGCCGGCGACGGACCGGCCATCGTGCGACCGCACGTCACCCGTGTGCGTGTGCCGGTGCGGTGATCGTCCGGTTCCGGCCCGCGATGAGGCTCATCGACCCGAGGATGACCGCGAGAGTGCCGAGCAGCAGTCCCGGTGCGAGCCAGTCGCCACTCGCCTGGGCGAGCCACCCGACGGCCACCGGTCCGGCCGCCGCGATGAGGTACCCGACGAGCTGGCCCATCGCGCCGAGCGCGCGGACGACGTGCTCGTCGGCCCCCCGCAGCACGATGAGCGTGAGCACGAACGTGAAGCCGCCACCCTGGGCCAGGCCGCCGACGACCGCCCAGAGCGGCCACAAGGCCGGGAGGAACAACAGTCCGCCGATGGTGAGCAGCCAACCGGCCGCCAGGGTGACGCCGAGCCACGCCTGCGAGGGCCGCAGCCGGGACAGGCCGGCGACGGTGAGGGCGGTGGGCAGGGCGGTGATCTGGAAGATCGCGAGCCCGACGCCCGCAACCTCGGCGGAGAGGCCGGCGCGGTCGATGAGGATGGAGGGCATCCACGTCGTCGTGGCGTAGAACAGCGCGGACTGGCTGCCGAAGGCGAGCGAGATCGCCCACGCGAGCGGCAGTCGCCAGACGTAGCCGTCGCTGTGGCTCGCCCCCGCCGCGGGGGTATGCGTCGCGAGCCCGGCCTCGGACGTCCCGGCCGCTGCCTCGCCCCTCTCGAGCCGCTCGCGGCGCGTCACGTGGAGCCACCAGCCCACCATGGCGACCGGGACGAGGAGAGCCCACGCGACGAGGGAGCCTCGCCAGTCCAACCATCCGGCGAGCGGTACGGCGAGAGCCGAGGCCAGGGTGGCGCCGATCGCCATCGTCGCGACGAAGTAGCCGGTGACCCGGCTCGCGTGCTGAGCGAAGTCCCGCTTGATGACGACCGGGACGAGGATGTTCGCGATCGTGATGCCGATGCCGATGACGGCGGTGCCGACAAAGAGGATCGCTGCGCCCCCGAGGACGCGCCCCACCGTGCCGAGGAGGATGAGGACGAGTCCGAGGACGACGGCGTGCCCGGCCCCTAAGCGCCGCCCCAGCCAGGCGCTGAACGGCGCCGCGAGCGCGAACATGAGCACCGGCAGCGAGGTGAGCAGGCCGGCCGTTGCCGGGGTGATCCTCAGGTCGTCGGAGATGTCGGTGAGCAGGGGCGGCACCGCTGTGATCGCGCCACGCATGGTGAGGGCGACCAGGACGACAGCGACGAGGATGAGGATCCTCGGGGTCTGACGGGTCACGGGGCCGGCTGCTCCGCGGTACCCCCGGGCTGGTCAGCAGTGCTCTCTGGCTGCTCCGCAGTGTTCACGAGCATGTCGGCAGCCCGCACGAAGTAGTCGCGCATCGCCATGGCATGGGCCTCGGGCAGGTCGAGACTGTCGAGCGCGTCCATCATGTGCCGCAGCCAGCGGTTGCGCATATCGAGGGTGATGGGGAAGGGGACGTGGCGCATACGCAGGCGGGGGTGACCACGCTCCTCGCTGTAGGTCTTCGGTCCACCGAAGTACTGCTCGAGGAACATCCTCAGTCGCCGCTCCGCCGGCTTGAGGTCCTCCTCGGGGTACAGCGCGCGCATCGGGGCGTCCTGGGCGACCCCTTCGTAGAAGCGGGCGACGAGCCGCTCGAAGGTCTCGGCGCCGCCCACCTCGTCGTAGAAGCTCACCGTGACACCCCGATCGCCGGCGGGGCAGGTGGTGGCTGGATGCCTGCCTCGTCGAGGGCCGCCTTGATCCGCTCCCGCAGCTCCCGCTGGACGGCGAGGTTCTGGTTGGGCGCACAGGTCGCGACGGTGCGGATCGTCATCGCCGTTCCGGTGATCGACTCGACGCCGGCGACCTTGGGCTTGTCGAGCAGTCGATCGGACCAGGCCGGGTCCTCGTCCAGCTCCTGGGCGACGCGGTCCAGGACCTCGATGACCCGTTCGGCGTTCTCGGAGTAGGACACCGGGGTGTCGACGACGGCCACCGACCAGCCCTGGGACCGGTTGCCGATGCGCGTGATCTCGCCGTTGCGGATGTACCAGATGACGCCGTTGCCGTCCCGGAGCTTGGTCACCCGCAGGCCGACCTCCTCGACGGTGCCGATCGCCTCGCCGGTGTCGATGACGTCGCCCACGCCGTACTGGTCCTCGAAGATCATGAAGATGCCGGAGATGAAGTCCTTGACGAGGGTCTGGGCACCGAAGCCGAGCGCGATACCGCCGACGCCGGCCGAGGCGAGGACCGGGCCGAGCGGCAGCCCGATGATCTGCATGATCGTCAGCAGCGTGACGAGGACGATGACGAAGGTGACGACCGAGCGCAGGAGGGAGCCGATGGTGCTGACCCGCTGGTTCTGCCGGTCATCACCCAGTCCGGCGGCCTGCTGGAGGATCCGCACACTGCGCAGGCGGTATGCGCGCTGCGGCCTGGCCTCCTCAGCCCGCCGGTTGCGGTCGGTCACCGAGGCGACGACCTTGCCGATGGCGCGGTGCAGCAGCCACCGGGTGAGCAGGGCCAGGACGATGACCGCGAGGATGGAGACGCCATCGCTCAGCAGCCAGTCCTGGACCTGCTCCCACGTGAGGGTCATCGCGGCTCGGCGTCCTTACGCTGCGCCGCGAGCGCACGCTCGATCGGGTCACGGTTCTCGGTGACGAGCCGGCGCAGCGAGTCCGCCGCGTCGGTGTTGCTCGCGAGCCAGGCGTCGGTGGCGTCGAGGAGCTCCTGCGACGCGAGTGCGCGCGGGTAGAAGCCCTGGACGATCGCCTCGAGGATGGCGTGCGAGCCCTTGTCCTCGACCGTCGCGAGCATGTCGTGGTAGCGGCTGATGAACGGCCGCATGATCCGCGCCTCGACGCCGGGCCGGGTGAAGCCGAGACCGGTGGCCGAGACCGTCGCGTTGGGCAGCTCGTTGCGGACGACGGCGGCCTCCCAGGCCTCCTCCTTGGCCTCCAGCGTCGGACGTGAGGCGAGGGCACGGGCCGCCCGCTCACGAGCGGTCGCCGTGTCCTCGCGCTTGCGCTCGGCCTGGATGTCGTCGGCGCTCGCGTGCCCGGCGGCCGCCATCGCGGTGAGCAGCGTCCAGCGCATCTCGAAGTCGACGGTGAGGCCCGGCAGGATCTCGCTGCCGTCGAGGAGCCCGGCGGCGTACGAGGTGTCGTCACCCTGCGCGGTCGTCTGGCACGCGGCGGTGACGAGCTGGAGCTGGGCGTCGCTGCCGGGGATGGCCTTCTCGGCCAGCCGCCAGAGCGTGTCCCGCACGGAGACCCGGGTGGCCTCGCGCTCCTCGGGAGTGACGTACGAGAACAGGGCGGTCTGCATCTGGAGCAGCAGGGTCCGCAGCAGCGTCGAGTCGGTCTCGCCGGGGATCGTGCCGAGGACGAGATCGATGAACGGGCGCGCAGCCATCTCGGCATCGCGGACCATGTCCCACGCCGAGGCGAGGAAGAGCGCGCGGGGGAGTGAGGAGGTGAAGCAGCGGGGGTGGGCCAGCCCCGTCTCCAGGGAGCGCTGGTCGAGTCGGATCTTGCAGTAAGCGAGGTCGTCGTCGTTGACGAGGAGGAAGTCGGGCTGGGTCAGACCGACGAGCTCCGGGATGGGTGTGCGCGCTCCGTCGATGTCGACCTCGACGCGGTGGGTGCGGTGCAGGTCTGCGCCGTCCAGCGCATACAGACCGATGGCGAGCCGGTGCGGGCGCAGCGTCGGGTGGGTCTCGCTCGCCGTCTGCTCGATCACCGCGCTGGTGATCACGCCCGCCTCGTCCGTCTCGATGACCGGGCGGAGGGTGTTGACCCCGGCCGTCTCCAGCCAGGCGGCCGACCAGGTGCGCAGGTCACGCCCGCTCGTCGCCTCCAGCTCGTCGAGGAGGTCGCCGAGCGTCGTGTTGCCCCAGGCGTGCTTGCGGAAGTAGGCGCGCAGGCCGTCGCGGAAGGCGTCCCGCCCGACGTAGGCGACGAGCTGCTTGAGCACGCTCGCGCCCTTGGCGTAGGTGATGCCGTCGAAGTTGACCTCGACGTCACGCAGGTCGCGGATCTCGGCGACGATCGGGTGGGTCGTGGAGAGCTGGTCCTCGCGGTAGGCCCAGTCCTTCTCCATCGTGCCGAAGGTCGTCCAGGCGTCGACCCACTGGGTCGCCTCGGCCTGGCACGTCGTCGACGCCCACTCGGCGAAGGACTCGTTGAGCCACAGGTCGTTCCACCACTTCATCGTCACGAGGTTGCCGAACCACATGTGGGCGAGCTCGTGCAGGACGGTGAGGGCGCGTCGTTCGATGAGGGCGTCGGGGACCTTGCTGCGGAAGACGTAGACCTCGTTGAAGGTCACGCACCCGGCGTTCTCCATCGCCCCCATGTTGTACTCGGGCGTGAAGAGCTGGTCGTACTTCTCGAACGGGTACTCGCAGTCGAACTCCTCCTCGAAGAACGCGAAGCCGCGCTTGGTGATGTCGAAGAGGTTGTCCGCGTCGAGGTACGGCGTGAGCGACTTGCGGCAGAAGATGCCGAGGGGCACCTCGCCGCGACGGCTCGTGAGGGTGTCCCGGACGACGTCGTAGGGCCCGGCGACGAGCGCGGTGATGTAGCTCGAGATGCGCTGCGTGGGCGCGAACCGCCAGACAGCGCGACCGTCACCGAGCGGTTCGGGTGCGGGGTCGGGGGAGTTGGAGATGACCTGCCAGTGCTCCGGGGCCGTGACCGTGAACTGGAAGGTGGCCTTGAGGTCCGGCTGCTCGAAGACGGGGTACATCCGCCGGCTGTCCGGCACCTCGAACTGGCTGTAGAGGTAGACCTCGCCGTCGACGGGGTCGACGAACCGGTGCAGGCCCTCGCCGGTGTTCGTGTAGCGACCGACGGCGCGGATCGTCACCGTGTTGTGGTCGCGTAGCCCGGGAAGGTGCACCCGGCTGTCCTTGAAGTGGGTCCACGGGTCGAGGGACTCGCCGTTGAGGATGATCTCCTCGACGTTCTCGCCGACGAAGTCGACGAAGGTCTCGGCCCCCTCGGTCGCGTCGAAGACGATGGTGCTCGTGGTGTCGAACGTCTTCTCGTCCCTGGTGAGGTCGAGCTCGACGGTGTACGACTCGGTGGAGACGAGGCTGGAACGGGTGGTCGCCTCGTCGCGGGTGAGGTTGGTGCCTGGCACTGTGAGGGGTCTCCTAGGTCGGGAACGGCCGCTGGATATCCTCCCATGCTGCGACGACAGGGCTCATTTCTGCCAATACGGGCCGCTCCGGGGGACTCCCGGGAGGAGTCGGCACGCGTGATTGGATGTGCTCATGTCTCGTGATTCCGCTGAGTTCTGGTTCGACCCGCTGTGCCCCTGGGCGTGGATGACCTCCCGCTGGATGATGGAGGTCGAGAAGGTCCGCGACGTCGACGTCACCTGGTCGGTGATGTCGTTGGCGGTCCTCAACGAGGGCCGCGACCTCGACCAGGGCTACCGCGCCTTCCTGGACAACGCCTGGGGTCCGGTCCGCGTCATCATCGCCGCGGCGCAGCAGCACGGCCCCGAGGTCATCAAGGCGCTCTACGACGCCATGGGTGAGCGGGTCCACCACCAGCGGGCCCGCTACGAGGACGACGTCCACTACCAGCGGGTGATCGCAGAGGCGCTCGCGGAGGTCGGCCTGCCGGCCGAGCTGGCCGAGGTCGCCACGACCGACACCGTCGACGACGCGCTGCGCGCCTCCCACGCCCGGGCGATGGATCTGGTGGGCACGGATGTCGGCACCCCGGTCGTCGCGGTCAACGACATCGCCTTCTTCGGCCCGGTCGTGAGCCCGGCACCCAAGGGCGAGGCCGCCGGCCGGCTCTGGGACGGCTGCGTCCTCGTCGCCGGCACCCCTGGCTTCTTCGAGCTCAAGCGGACCCGGACCGTCGGACCGCAGTTCGACATCGAGGACGACGCAGCGGGCAGCGACACAGAGGACAGCAACACAGAGAACGAGGCAGGCTGACATGGCACGCATCCACATCGGCGGTGACCATGCCGCATACGACCTCCTCGTCGACCTGGTCGAGTGGCTGGCCCAGGAGGGGCATGACGTCGTCAACCACGGACCTTTCGAGTACGACGCCGAGGACGACTATCCCGTCTTCGTGCTGCGGGCTGCTGAGGCGGTCGCCGCCGAGCCGGGCTCGTTCGGCATCGTCCTCGGTGGATCCGGCAACGGCGAGCAGATGGCGGCGAACAAGGTCCAGGGGATCCGGGCGGCCCTGTGCTACTCCGACGAGCTCGCCAAGCTGGCGCGTGAGCACAACAAGGCCCAGATCATCTCGATCGGGGCACGGATGAACTCCGTCGAGGAGGCTCACTCGATGGTGCGCACGTTTCTCGAGACCCCCGAGAGCGACGAGGCGCGGCACCAGCGACGCATCGACCTCATCAGTGAGTACGAGCGGACGAGGACCCTGCCTGACCTGCCCCGGTGACGCCGGTCGTTACCGATTTGTTGTCGATGGCTTCTCTCCGCCTGCCGACCCCGCGTAGCATGACCCCATCACCGTTCCCGGATATGCGCTGATCAGCGCCGTTATCGGGGCACGGCCCTGTCAGTCGCGACCGAGGTTGAGTGCATGATCGTCGATCACGAGCTGACGGTGGAGAGTCGGCTGCGTCGACTTCCTGCCGTTCGCTCGGCCCGACGTGCCCTCGGGCCTGCAGGGATCCAGCGACTCGTCCTCGCCCTCACCGTGCTGTGGACGGTGCTCACGTTCTACGGGCTCGTCGTCCACGAGCCGTTGACGCCCTGGGCCTCCCTGATCGGCATCGCCGTCTTCGCCGGACTGTTCCTCGCCCCGCGCAACCTCCTCATCGCCGACGCCGGCCTCCTCGTGGCGATCCTCGCCGCGCGGTTCGTCTTCGAGAACAACAAGCCCGCGTTCACCGGCGCCTTCGTCGTGCTGCTCCTCGTCATGGCACTCATGTTCTGGGTGGCGCGCTCCCGGGCCCGGATCGGCACCCAGGGCATCGGTGGCGACAAGATCCTCGTCGACCTGCGCGACCGGCTGCGCCGGATGGGCGAGCTGCCCCAGCTCCCCGCCGGCTGGGCAGCGGAGTCGGCAGTCCACAGCGCGAACGGCGACTCGTTCTCGGGTGACTTCCTCGTCGCCTCGCTCGATTCCGGGCCGCAGCGTCTCGAGGTCGCGCTCGTCGACGTCAGCGGCAAGGGAACCAAGGCCGGCACCCGCGCGCTCCTGCTCTCCGGAGCCTTCGGCGGTCTGCTCTCAGCCGTCCCGCCCGAGGAGTTCCTCACCTCCGCCAACGCGTTCCTCGGCCGGCAGGGCTGGCGGGAAGGGTTCGCCACCGCGGTCCATGTGGCGATCGAGCTGGAGACCGGCGCATACTCCGTCGGCTCGGCCGGCCACCCGCCGGCGCTGCACCTGCGGCACTCGAACGGTTCCTGGCAGATGATCGCGACCGGGGGACCACCGCTGGGGGTGCTCGACGACTTCAGCTATCGCCGGACGGAGGGAGTGCTCGAGCGTGGGGACGCCCTCATGCTCTACACCGACGGCATCATCGAGGCCAGGGAGACCAGCCTCGACGACGGCATCGACCGGCTCCTCGGCTTCGCCGACCGGGGCCGCACGGTGGGCTTCGCCGGCCTTGCTGACCATGCGTGCTGCGTCGCGCGTGCCGGGACCTCCGACGACCGCGCAGCCGTCGTCATCTGGCGAGAGTAAGCGCCGACCCTGACGATGGCGCACGGGGAGATGACCGTCCACGGCACAGCCGGGCCGGCACGGGAGTGGATCAGGTCGTATGCGGCCCGCCGGGGTCGTCGATCGGCCCTGACGCTGGAGCGGATGGAGCGCTTCCTGCCCGAGCGGGCCATTCCGGAGGGACCGCTCGATCCCGTGCAGGCGTTCGGCCGCTCGGCACCGCTGGTGATCGAGATCGGCTGCGGGCACGGGGCTGCGGCGATCGCCTATTGCCGCACCCATCCTGACCACGACCTGCTGGCCGTCGACGTGCACACCCCTGGAGTGGCGCGGATGCTCGCGGCCGCGGACGAGGCCGGCGTCCCGAATCTCAGGGTCACCATGGGGGATGCCGTGTTCCTCCTGCGGGACCGGATCGCCCCGGGATCCGTGCACGCGGTTCACCTCTTCTTCCCCGACCCCTGGCCGAAGGAGCGGCACGCGAAGCGCCGGTTCGTCTCCCCGTTCACGCTGGAGCTCATCGCCTCGCGGCTCGAGCCCGGGGGAGCCTTCCTCGTGGCGACCGATCAGGAGCACTACTTCGCGCATACCCTCGAGGCGCTGCGTGAGCACGGCGGCTGGGACGTCGTCGTGGGGGAGCGGCCCTCCTGGCGGCCCACCGCCGGGTTCGAGGCGAAGGGGATGCGGGCCGGGCGCGCGATCCACGAGATCCGCGCAGTGCGTGCCTGAGTGGCGGGCCCTCCGGAGCTGGGTCGCTCGACCTTTACTCCCGACTTCGACCCTTGCTCCCGACTTCGACCCTTGCTCCCAACTTCGACCTTTGGCCCTCGATTCGCCGGCAATTGCCGGCGAACGGCGGGGCAGGGGTCGAACCACGGAGGGGGTGGCGAACGACGGGGCAGGAGTCGAACCACGGAGGGGGTGGCGAACGGCGGAGCAGGGGTCGAACCACGGAGGACCTGAAGTCGGGGTAGCCGGATTTGAACCGGCGGCCTTCCGCTCCCAAAGCGGACGCGCTACCAACCTGCGCCATACCCCGTTGCCGCGCCGACACATGCACCACGTCAGGTGGACGATTTCTCCGAGCGCGACAGCGGCCATTAGGCTAGCCCTTGCTGGCCCCCCGGCCAAACGGTCGGAGGGGACTGTGCCGCGGGTGTAGCTCAATGGTAGAGCCCCAGTCTTCCAAACTGGCTACGCGAGTTCGATTCTCGTCACCCGCTCCAAGCACGGCGCGCCGCCGCGGGTCGTGAGTGCTGCCGGAGCAGCACAGGCGCCCCGCGCCAAGCATGAACGATCGCATGACCTGATCGGGTGCAGCACTCCGCCGGAACTGCATCCAACCCTGAATTCAAGAATCCCAACCCCGTCTGGAGTGCCCTGCTGTGAAGAGCGACGTTGAGAAGCTCAGCCCGACCCGCGTCAAGATGACCGTCTCGGTCTCGTATGACGAGCTCAAGCCGAGCATCGACGCCGCCTACAAGAGCATCGGCAGCCAGGTCCAGGTGCCCGGCTTCCGCAAGGGCAAGGTCCCGGCGCGGATCATCGACCAGCGGTTCGGCCGCGGCGCGGTGCTCCAGGAGGCCGTCAACGAGGCCATGCCGCAGTTCTTCGGCCAGGCCATCGAGGAGAACCAGGTCCGCGCCATCGGTCAGCCGAGCGTCGAGATCAGCGCCATCCCGCTCGAGGAGGGCGAGGAGCTGACCTTCACCATCGAGACCGACGTCCGTCCCGAGGTGGAGCTGCCGGACCTGTCCGACGTCACCCTCGAGGTCGCCGACGCCGTGGCCGACGACGCCGCGGTCGAGGAGCGTCTCACCGACCTGCGCGAGCGCTTCGGCTCCCTCGTCGGCGTCGACCGCCCGGTCGAGGACGGCGACTTCGTCTCCATCGACCTCAAGGCCAGCATCGACGGCGAGGAGATCGACTCGGTCACCGGCGTCTCCTACCAGGTCGGCTCGGGCAACATGCTCGAGGGCATGGACGAGGCCCTCATCGGCCTGTCCGCCGGAGAGACAAAGGAGTTCAGCGCGCCGCTCGCCGGTGGCGACCGCGCCGGCCAGAACGCCGACTGCGTCGTGACCGTGCAGTCCGTCAAGGTCCGTGAGCTGCCGGAGGCCGACGACGAGTTCGCTCAGCTCGCCTCCGAGTTCGACACGATCGACGAGCTCAAGGCCGACCTCGCCAAGCAGGCCGAGCAGGCAGCGAAGTACGGCCAGGGCATCGAGGCCCGCGACAAGCTCGTCGAGCACCTCCTCGAGGTCGTCGACGTGCCGATCCCCGAGGGTGTCGTCGAGGCCGAGGTGCACTCCCACCTGGAGGGTGAGGGTCGTCTCGAGGACGAGGAGCACCGCGCCGAGGTCGACGAGAGCACCCGCCGCGCGCTGAAGCTGCAGTTCATCCTCGACGCCGTCGCGGAGAAGAACGAGGTCACCGCCGAGCAGGGCGACCTGGTCGAGTACCTCATCATGCAGGCCCAGCAGTACGGCATGGACCCGAACCAGTTCGCCCAGGCGGTCGACCAGCAGGGCCAGATCCCCGCGATCGTCGCCGAGGTGACCCGACGCAAGGCGCTCGCCAGCCTGCTCGAGAACGTCTCCGTCAAGGACGCCAGCGGCAACGCCGTCAACCTCGACGAGCTCACCCCGGGCGCAGCCGACGAGGAGCTCTCTGCCGAGTCCGCCGAGTCTGCCGACTCCGCCGAGTCCGCCGACTCCGCTGATTCTGCCGACTCCGCAGAGTCCGCTGACTCTGCCGACTCCGCTCCGTCCGCCGACTCCGCCGACGAGGCGGAGGCTGCTGACGCCGACGACGAAGCCAAGGCCTGATTGACCCAGACCCTCGACGAGACGGCAGAGCGGGCCAAGCGCGCCCGCACTGCCGTCTTCGTCGTCTTCACCCTCGCCGGCGTCGCCTTCGCGGCTGTCGCGTCCCGCATCCCTGACATCCGCGACACCTTCGGCGTGGGGCCGGCTCAGCTCGGCGTCATCCTCGTGGCGCTCTCCATCGGGTCCGTATGCGCGCTGCCCCTGGCCGGCTCCATCGCCTCCCGCATCGGTCAGGCCAACGCGGTCCGGCTCGGCATCAGCCTCGCCGGAACGGGGCTGGCCGTCGTGGCGCTCTGCGTCCACTTCGTGGCGCCGCGACCTCTGCTCATGGTGGGGATGTTCTTCACCGGCGTCGGCATCGGGATCTGGGACGTCTCGATGAACATCGAGGGTGCGGCGGTCGAGCACGCCCTGCGCATCTCGGTCATGCCGCACTTCCACGCGGCCTTCTCGGCCGGCACCGTGGCCTCCGCGATCGTCGGTGCCCTGTTGTCGCACATCGAGCTCTCGGTGGCGGTGCACCTCCTGACGGTCGTCGCCCTCGTCGTCGGTCTCGGGGTGTATGCGACCCGCGCCTTCCTGCCCGTTCGCGCCGTTCGCCCGGCCCGGGCCGGACAAGCGGGAGCCGCAGAAGGAGGAGCCGCAGAAGCCGCGACCGCAGAAGCAGGAGCAGGTGAGCACGGCATACCGGCTTCTGGGCGGGCCCCGCAGCGGGTGCGCTCCCCGTGGACCGAGCCCCGGACCCTCCTCATCGGCGTCCTCGTCCTGTGCGCCGCCTTCACCGAGGGGACGGCGAACGACTGGCTCGCGGTCGCGCTCGTCGACGGCTACGGCCTCTCCAACGCTGCCGGCGTCATCGGCCTGGCGGTCTTCCTCGTCTTCATGACCGCGGGACGGATCCTCGGCACGCGGTGGCTGGACCGCTACGGCCGGGTCGCCGTGCTCCGGGCCCTCTTCGTCGTCGCGGGGATCGGCGCCGCGCTCGTCATCTTCGGGACCCCGGTCCTGGCCTTCGTCGGGGCTGCGCTGTGGGGAGTGGGGGCGAGCCTCGGCTTCCCGGTCGGCATGTCGGCGGCCGCGGACGACCAGGACCGCGCCCCTGTGCGGATCTCGGTGGTGGCAAGCATCGGCTACCTCGCGTTCATCGCCGGGCCCCCGCTGCTCGGCTTCCTCGGCGAGCACGTGGGCGTCCTGAAGTCGCTCACCGTGGTGGGTGCGCTCGCCCTCCTCGCCCTCGTCGTCCTGCCCGCAGCACGCGAGCCGGAGAGCTCACGCGCCTGAGCGGCGTGTCTGCCCAGGGCGGACAGAGGTCAGGGGCGGGACTAACGCGACCTGCTCGGGCGTTAGGGTCAACCGAGAACGCGAACCATCGCCACCGAACCATCATCACGGTTCGGCGATGGCGACCAAGACCAGCGATACCCCACCAGCGAGGAGAACCACGTGGCTTCGCACGACATCACCGCCGCGGCTCCCGGGCCGCTCACCGGCCTGGACGACCACATCTACAACCGCCTCCTCAAGGAGCGGATCATCTTCCTCGGCTCGGACGTGCGCGACGACAACGCGAACGCCATCTGCGCCCAGATGCTCCTGCTCGCCGCGGAGGACCCCGAGAAGGACATCTGGCTCTACATCAACAGCCCTGGTGGCTCGGTGACCGCCGGCATGGCGATCTTCGACACCATGCAGTGGGTCCCGAACGACGTCGCCACCGTCGCCATGGGCATGGCGGCCTCGATGGGCCAGTTCCTCCTGTCCGCCGGCACCCCCGGCAAGCGGTATGCGACGCCGCACGCCCGCGTCATGATGCACCAACCCTCGGGCGGCATCGGCGGAACCGCCTCGGACATCAAGATCCAGGCCGAGCAGATGCTCCACATCAAGCGCCAGATGGCCGAGCTCATCGCGCAGCACACGGGCCAGACCGTCGAGCAGATCGAGCGGGACTCCGACCGGGACCGCTGGTTCACCGCCGAGGAGGCCAAGGAGTACGGCTTCGTCGACCACGTCATCACGACCGCAGGGCAGGCGGGCGACTCCACCGACAACCCGGTCGCCCAGTGAGCGAGGAGACTTCTATGAGCCACCCGATGATTCCCCCGATGTCCGGCCGCCTCGCCGTCCCCGGTTCCATGCCCCACGCTGTGCCAGGGCCCTCGAGCCGGTACATCCTGCCGCAGTTCGAGGAGCGCACCTCCTACGGCATGAAGCGGCTCGACCCCTACACCAAGCTCTTCGAGGACCGGATCATCTTCCTCGGCGTGCAGGTCGATGACGCGAGCGCCGACGACATCATGGCCCAGCTCATCGTGCTCGAGTCCCAGGACCCGGACCGCGACATCCTCATGTACATCAACAGCCCCGGTGGCTCGTTCACGGCGATGACCGCGATCTACGACACGATGCAGTACATCCGGCCCGACGTGCAGACGTTCGTCATCGGCCAGGCCGCCTCGGCCGCCGCGGTGCTCCTCGGTGCCGGTGCTCCCGGCAAGCGGTATGCGCTGCCCAACGCCCGCATCCTCATCCACCAGCCGGCTCTCGCCGGAGGCGACTACGGTCAGGCCTCCGACATCGAGATCCAGGCCAACGAGGTCCTGCGGATGCGCAAGTGGCTCGAGGACACCCTCGCTCACCACACGAACCGCACCCCGGAGCAGGTCAACGAGGACATCGAGCGCGACAAGATCCTCTCGGCCGCCGAGGCCAAGGAGTACGGCCTGATCGACTCGGTCCTCGAGTCGCGCAAGGCCAGCGCCCAGAAGTGAGGCGCTGACTCCGACGTACTGAGCGCCACGCGCTGACAACTCGCGATCCCCCGTCGGTTCCCCAGGGAACCGGCGGGGGATCGCGGTCGTCTCAGGCGTATGCGCTTGCGAACTCTGCTGGCGACCGTGCTCCTGGCCGCGGCATCGCTCATCGTGCCCCAGACCTGCCTGGCGTGCTCGTGCCTCCAGATGACCTTCGCCGAGGCGGCCGATGGCGCCGAGGTGATCTTCGTCGGCACGGCGACCGGGCAGACCGGGACCGAGGACGATCTCGGACCGGCCGTCAAGGTCACCTTCACCGTCGACGAGGTCTACAAGGGCTCGGCGACCACGGAGACCGTCGTGCGGACGCCGGACAACAGCGCCGCCTGCGGATTCACCTTCGAGGAGGGGAAGACCTACCTCGTCATGGCCGGGCACGGTGAGGCGGGCCTCGAGACCAACCTGTGCACCGGCACCGCCCTCGCCGATGCCGTCGCGGGCGGGGATCTTGCGTCTTTGGGCGACCCGCAACCGCCGGCCGAGGGAGCGCCCGTGGCGACGCCGTACGGCGAGACGGGCGACCATGGCGCGGCCGGCTCCGGAGCCGAGGCCAAGTCGCACAACACGGCCCTACGTTGGGGCATGGGTGGGGTCGGTCTCACCGCCCTCGCGATGATGGCACTCATCTGGCGTCCCCGACGTCTCGCCTAGGGCCCGACCACCGAGCCGGGTGAGCACCTCCCACCCTTTGTCCATCCTGCGTGAGCGCTGATCGCGCGCCGGCGGCGGATACGGCAGGATCAGATTCGTGCCTCCGACCATGAGCGGCCGGCGCCGGGCCATGCTGTCCGGCTCGCTGTCCGCGCACCGGCGCAGGTTCCTCGCCACCGAGTCCGGCGGAGCGGCGCTCCTCGTCGTCGCGACCGTCCTCGCCCTGCTGTGGGCGAACTCGCCCTGGTCCGACGCGTACACCCGGCTCTTCGCCACCGAGATCGGCGTGCAGGTCGGCAGCCGCGCGGTCAGCATGGATCTGGGTCACTGGATCAACGACGGACTCATGGCGGTCTTCTTCCTCGTCGTCGGGCTCGAGGTACGCCGGGATCTCTCGGTGGGCGAGCTCACCGACCGCAGCCGCCTCGTCCTGCCGATCATCGGCGGGCTCGGCGGGCTCATCGTCCCGGCGCTCATCTACCTCGCGATCAACCCCAGCGGCGAGGCGGCCCGGGGCTGGGGCGTCGTCATCGGCACCGACACCGCGTTCCTGCTCGGGGTGCTCGCGCTCGTCGGCCCGTCCGTCTCGTCGCAGCTGCGCGTCTTCCTGCTCACCCTGACCGTTGTCGACGACATCGTCGCGGTCTCGGTCATCGGCATCGTCTACTCTCGGAGCCTCTCCGTGCCCGCCCTCCTCGTTGCCGGTGCCGCCGTGCTCCTGCTGGCCGAGTTCAGCCGGGCGCGGGTCTGGCAGACCTGGCCGTATGTGGTGGTCATCGTGGTCCTCTGGCTCGCCACGGTCGCGTCGGGACTGCACGCCTCGGTCGCCGGGATGCTCGCCGGGCTGCTCGTCCCTGCCTTCACCCCGCCGCGTGACGCCGTCGACAGCGCGTCCCGCTACCTCCACGCCTTCCGCCAGTCGCCCATGGCCCAGGTGGGTCGGTCGGCCAGCCAGGCCCTGCGCCAGGCGGTGTCGGTCAACGAGCGGATGCAGCTGCTCCTGCACCCGTGGAGCGGCTATGTCATCGTTCCGGTCTTCGCGCTCGCCAACGCCGGGGTGGATCTGCGCGGTGGTCTTCTCGCCGAGTCCCTGCGTTCTCCGGTCGTCTGGGGCATCGTCGCCGGCCTCGTGCTCGGCAAGCTCGTCGGCATCGGTGGCAGCGCCCTCGTGGCCGCGCGTCTCGGAGCAGGCCGACTGCCGCAGGGTGTGGGTCCCGGTCAGGTGCTCGGCGGGGCAGCGCTCTCGGGCATCGGCTTCACCGTCTCCCTCCTCATCGCCCACCTCGCGTTCGGTCCGGAGCTGCGGGAGCAGGCCACCGTCGGGGTGCTCATCTCGCTCGTCCTCGCGACGGGTCTGGGCTGGCTCGTGTTCGGGCTCGCGGCCCGCTTCCTCGGGGAGACGTCGGCCGGACTGCCGATGATCCTCGCCGACCCGGTCGATCCCGAGCGCGACCACATCCTCGGTCCGGTCGACGCACCGCTCACCCTCGTCGAGTACGCCGACTACGAGTGCCCCTTCTGTGCCCAGGTGACCGGGGTGATCGAGGAGGTCCGGGCCTACTTCGGCGACGACCTGCGCTATGTGTGGCGTCACCTGCCGCTGCCCGACGTGCACCCGCACGCCGAGCTGGCCGGCGCCGCTGCCGAGGCCGCCGCCGCCCAGGGTCGCTACTGGGAGATGTCCGAGCTGCTCTACACCCACCAGGACGAGCTCGAGCCGGCCGACCTCACGGGGTATGCCGCTGAGCTCGGCCTCGACGTCGAGCGCTTCATCCGCGACCTCGAGGAGGGCATCTACACCGAGCGCGTCCGCCGGGACGCAGAAGGCGCGGAGGCGAGCGGGGCACGCGGGACACCCACGTTCTTCATCGGGACGCGACGCCATGTCGGCCCCTACGACGCGCGAAGCCTCATCGCTGCGCTCGAGGCCTCGAGGGCGCGCACCTAGGCGCAAGGGCCCGCGCCTGGGGTGTCCGCTGTGAGCGGACAAGAGCCTCAGACCCCCGAATTGCCTGTTTCATTGTCAGGGAGGGCGCCGATGGACAGGTACCGTCGAGACAGCCAGGGCACACGACTGGCGACGCTGAGGAGAGGACGAACGCGCGATGGCACGCATGGGTGAGAGCAGCGACCTGCTCAAGTGCTCGTTCTGCGGCAAGTCGCAGAAGCAGGTCAAGAAGCTCATCGCCGGCCCGGGGGTCTACATCTGCGACGAGTGCATCGACCTCTGCAACGAGATCATCGAGGAGGAGCTCGCCGAGGGCAGCGAGTTCAGCCTGGACGAGCTTCCCAAGCCTCGCGAGATCTACGACTTCCTCGAGAAGTATGTGGTGGGCCAGGACCGCGCCAAGCGGGCTCTGTCGGTGGCTGTCTACAACCACTACAAGCGGATCCAGGCCGAGGAGAACAGCCTCGGCAAGCGCGACGCCGACCACGTCGAGATCGCCAAGTCCAACATCCTTCTCGTCGGACCGACGGGTTGCGGCAAGACCTACCTCGCGCAGACCCTGGCCCGCCGGCTCAACGTGCCGTTCGCGATGGCCGACGCCACCGCGCTCACTGAGGCCGGCTACGTCGGTGAGGATGTCGAGAACATCCTCCTCAAGCTCATCCAGGCCGCGGACTACGACGTGAAGAAGGCCGAGACCGGGATCGTCTACATCGACGAGATCGACAAGATCGCCCGCAAGAGCGAGAACCCCTCCATCACCCGCGACGTCTCGGGTGAGGGCGTGCAGCAGGCGCTGCTCAAGATCCTCGAGGGCACGACCGCGTCGGTGCCGCCGCAGGGCGGGCGCAAGCACCCGCACCAGGAGTTCATCCAGATCGACACGAGCAACGTGCTCTTCATCGTCGGGGGCGCCTTCGCCGGTCTCGAGCGGATCATCGAGTCGCGCACCGGCAAGAAGGGCCTGGGCTTCGGCTCCGAGCTGCACCTGCCCAAGGACATCGGCGACAGCTTCGAGGAGATCCAGCCGGAAGACCTCATCAAGTTCGGTCTCATCCCGGAGTTCATCGGGCGGCTCCCCGTCGTCACGAACGTCACGCCGCTGGACCGCGAGGCGCTCGTCGAGATCATGACCAAGCCGGCCAATGCCCTCGTGAAGCAGTACCAGCGGATGTTCGACCTCGATGGCGTCGCGCTCTCCTTCGAGGACGACGCCATCGACGCCATCGCGGACCTCGCGCTGCTGCGCGGCACGGGCGCCCGCGGGCTGCGCGCGATCATGGAGGAGGTCCTCCTGCCGGTGATGTTCGACGTGCCCAGCGACGACGGCATCGCCTCGGTCGTGGTGACCAAGGACGTCGTCGAGAGCAACGCACTGCCGACGATCGTCCGTCACGAGGCTCCGCCCAAGCGGGCCCGGAAGCGCAGCGCCTGACCTCTTGGCTCCGGGCTGAGACGATCGGCAGGATAGAGGCGTGACGCTCCCCGCATACCGTCTCGTCAACGGCGACACCGGACCGCGCCAGCAGAGCCCGGTCACCTGCGGGTCGGCCTGCCTCACGACGGCCCGGATGCTCGTCGACCCGGCCTTCGCGCACTGGATCGCGACGGGGGAGGGCCTGCCGGGCAGTCCGGAGGGTCGCTCGCCGGCCGACCGGTTCGCCGCCTATGAGCGCATCGTCCACCGGCGCACGAACGGCTTCACGCTCGACCGCAGCGGACTCAACGTGCCGTGGCCGCGCTTCCTCGGGACGCCACCGTGGGGCGCCAAGCGCGAGCTCGAGTTCGGGGCGGCCAAGCACGGCACGGACTACGCCATCACCGTTGTCCGGCCGCTCACGCACGACCAGCTGGCACAGGTCTTCGAGCGGCTCAACGCCGTCGTCGCCGACGGGATGCCGGCCCTGCTCTATGTCGGCTCGGCGACCCTTCCCCGCCACGTCCTGCTCGTCCTCCCGGGCAATGGCGATGACCGGCTGGACGTCTACGACCCAGCGGACGGGTCCGTACGGGCGCGCAGCGTGGGCAGCTTCGCCAGCCACGAGCTGAAGATCTCCGGCTGGAACGTGCCCTGGTTCGTCATCGCGCCCACCGGCCCGCGCGCGGTGCGAGGTCGGCTCCGCCTGCAGAGGTATGCGGGACTCGCCGAGGCGGACGCCTCACCTGCCTGAGTACTTCCGTGCGAGCACGTACTGCGACCCGCTGTCGGCCGCGAACCTTCCGGGAGTAGGTTGGATTCAGCAACAAAATCCGCCTCCCACCGAAAGGGGAACCCAGCATGTTGGCATGGCACTTCACCGGAGTCGATGAGCCGCTCGTGCGAGTCGAGCTACCCGATCCCACGGCGGGGCCGGGATTCGTCGTCATCGACGTCAAGGCAGCGGGTCTGTGCCACACCGACGTGGGTGTCCTGCACGACGAGGGCTGGCTCTCGACTCTCGCCTACCGTCCCATCGTCCCGGGTCACGAGGTCGCAGGCGTCGTCTCCGAGGTCGGTGAAGGTGTCACCGACTGGCAGGTCGGCGACCGCGTCGGCATCTGCCCCACGACCGAGTTCGGCGCTCCCGGCTTCGTCACCGACGGCGGCTTCGGTGAGAAGGTCACTGTCCCGGCCACCGCCCTCGTGCGCATCCCGGATGGCGTCTCCTTCGCCCTCGGTGCTGCCGGCACCGACGCGGGCATGACCTCCCACGCCGCGATGATGACGAACGGCAAGGTCAAGGCGGGCGACAAGGTCGGCATCATCGGCTTCGGTGGTCTGGGTCAGATCGGCGCCCGGGTCGCCGTGCTCGCCGGAGCCGACGTCTATGTCGCCGAGCTCAACGAGTTGGTCTGGGACAACGTGCGCGCCGCCGGCGTCAAGGGCGTTGCCACGTCGATCGCCGAGCTCGGGGACGACTTCGACGTCATCGTCGACTACGCGGGCTTCGACACCACGGGCCAGGCGATCGCGTGCGTGCGCCCCGGTGGTCGGGTCGTCCAGGTCGGCATGGGCCGCCTCGACGCGTCGATCTCGATCAAGTGGCTCATCCTCAAGGCGGTCACCCTGGTCGGATCGGTCGGCGGCACGATCGCCGACGTCGAGGGCATCTACGAGCACTTCTCGACCGGTGACATCGACCCCGCGGTCGAGGAGATCTCCTTCGAGGACATCCCAGCCGGCCTGCAGCG
>Ga0209613_1000351_pt1 | contig 56579 bp, 52 predicted proteins | sample BioC13SIPDNA_2_FD_185747 | JGI IMG/M metagenome (GOLD analysis project Ga0209613, IMG submission 185747) | Anaerobic biogas reactor microbial communites from Washington, USA - Biogas_R2_A C13 SIP DNA (SPAdes) (version 2) | ecosystem: Engineered > Bioreactor > Anaerobic > Unclassified | place...
CCGCTGATGGTCGCACTGGGCACGCCGGAGCGCATCCTGGACTGGTCGGTCCAGTACATGCAGATTCTCTTCCTGGGCATCACCGGCGCGCTGTTTTACAACGTCCTGGCCGGCATCCTCCGGGGGCTGGGGGACAGCCTGTCCGCCCTGGCCTTCCTGATTCTGGCGACCCTGCTGAACATCGTGCTGGACCTGTGGTTCGTCATCAGCTTTGGCTGGGGCGTCGCGGGCGTGGCCTGGGCGACCATCCTGTCGCAGACCATCTCCGCCGTCCTCTGCTACCTGAAGCTCAACCGGATGCGGGACGTCTTTGCCTTGAGCCGCGATTCCTTCCGCCTGAAGGACGGCGTCTGGCGGGACATCCTCCGCCTGGGCCTGCCGGCCGGCATCACGCAGGCCATCTTTTCCATCGCCATGATTCTTGTGCAGCCGCTGCAGAACCGCTTCGGCCCCGAATACCTGGCCATGTCCACCATCCTGATGCGGGTGGACGGCTTCGCGATGATGCCTAACTTCTCCTTCGGACAGACCATGACCACCTTCATCGGCCAGAACGTCGGCGCGAGGAAGGTGGACCGCCTGCAGGCGGGCACCCGGCAGGGCCTCGCCCTGGCGGTCATCACCGCGGTGGTGCTCACGGCGGTCATCCTGCTGTTCGGCAATGAAATCATGAGCCTGTTTATGGAGGACCACGAAATCCATAAAAACTACATCATCACCACCGGCATGCGCATGATGGCCATCCTGGCGCTGGGCTACGTGGCGATGGCCTTCATCCAGACGCTGTCGGGCGCGATGCGCGGTGCGGGGGACACCCGCACCCCGATGATGATTTCCATCTTCACCTCCGTCATTCTCCGCCTGCCGTTGTCCTACCTGCTGATCGAATGGACCCGCTCGCCGGAGCATCCCAACGGCTGGGAGGAGGCGCTGTTCATCGTGATGACTCTCGTTTGGGTGACCGGCGCCGTCATCAACCTGCTGGCTTTCAAATTCGGCAAGTGGCGGCAGGAAGCCGCCCGCAGGATGGACAGCGCGGGCGGGCCGGAGCCCGTTTCCCCGGCCGACAGCCTGGAAATCGTCTGATTCCTGAAAAACCGGCCTTGTCGTTCGAGATTTTGCATGGGGAAGCCCGGAACATTGTATAATCACGCGGTCGACAGATTTTTCGGCGCCTCGCGCCGCCTGGAGGTAGTATGACCCTCACCAAAAAACGCCCCACCTTCACCCGGCTGCTCGTATGCGTCCTCGTCGGCGTACTCGTCAGCGGCGGACTGCTGCTCGCGGCGCACCTTGTGCTGGGACGCATGATGCGCATGAATTTCCTGACGAAGGATTTTATCATCCTCGCGGCCATTTCTGCCGGCCTCATCGCGCTGCTCCTCCTGTTCCCGGCGAACCGGCCAGCCAGGTTTTTCAAGAACGTCGGGCGCCTGCTGCTCATCGTCGTGCTGGTTGCGGCCTTGTGGGCGTTCGGCGGTGTCCGGAACGTGCAGAATGAAATGCTCTACCTGAAGGTGCCGGCCGATGCGCAGGCGGAGCAGGCGCTGTCCGCCCTGCCCAACCTGGAGAAATTGTCCATCCCCGGCCCCGGCGGGGAGACGTACGGCGGCTGGCTGATGAAGAACGCCCCCGGCAAGGCGGGTTTGGTGCTGTACTTCGGCGGCAACGGCGAGCAGTCCGCGTCTTCCATGGAATCCTTCGTCCGCCGCGCCCAAAGCGGGCTGTTCGAAGGCTACAACCTGATGATGGTGGACTACCCGAATTACGGCCGCAGCACCGGTGAAACGGGGGAGGAGGGGGCCTTCCGCATGGCGCAGGCCGCCTACGGCTATGCCCTGTCCCGCCCGGACGTATCCGGCGAACGGATTGTCCTGGCAGCCTGGAGCCTGGGCACCGGCACGGCCGTGCGCCTGGCAGCCCAGCGCCAGCCGGCCGGTCTCATCCTGCTGGCGCCATATTTCAGCGGCAAGGAGCTGGTGGATGGATTCGCCCGCGACCAGATGCACCTGGATATCCCCGTGCCCATCCCCATCCGCAATCCCTACAAGAGCTATGAATACGCCGCGCAGTACAATGGCCCCGCACTGGTCGTCGCCGCCCGGGACGACGGCATGGTCGCCTTCGGGCAGTCCGAGCGCCTGGAAGCCCGCTTTCCCGACGCTGCGCTGTATGCCTTGGAAACCGGCGGTCATTCCGGGATGTGGTATGACGACGGCGCCGTCGCGGCCATCAAGGCTTTCCTGGGCGGCTTGCTGCAGCCCCCACCCGCTGCGGGGCGGCCGGTCTGACCCGGCAAGCCTGACGAAGTGAAGGGAGCCGGTATTCCGGCTCCCCAGTGTGTCAAAGAAGTGTCTGCGGACACTTCTTTGATTAAGCAGGAACGGGAATTAACGGGAATTTCTGCCTGTTCGGCATCGCTTTGCTTGCCTCACGGCCGGCAGAAATTCGCGGAAATGTTTTGTCTAAAGCCAAAACCCGCGGCACCGCACATGTCGCTGCCGCGGATTACCATCAGAGGGCTTCGCCCTCCGATACTTCCCATGAAATGGTTTTTTGACAGCTGGGGAGCCGGTATTCCGGCTCCCTTTGCTTGGATTCCAGCTTCGATACGCCAGACCCGCTTGCTTATCAACTCAGGGCAGGATATTCGGGTCCGCCGTCATTTGCAGGTCCACGATGCCCGGCGGCAGGAAGCCGCGGGCAGGCTGGCCGTTCACCAAGACTTCCACGTAATCCCAGGAGCCCCGCTGCGCGTAATAGCTGCTCAGCCAGGTGACGTTTGTGCCTTGCGGCAGATAGGCGATCGGGGTCAGGGACATCACCGGGTCCTCCGTCAGCTGGGCGGCCGCCAGGGTGAGGGCGGGGATGCGCTCGAACATCAGTTGCGGCACGTCCAGCCTGTCCTTGAAGTCCTTGGGCGATACGAAACCCGTGCGCACGCCGCCGTTGTTCACCCCGTACATGACCATCAGCCACCCGCTCTCCCACCCGGCGACGTAGACGCGCCCGTTGGTGCTGGCGACCGCTTTCCCGTTTGCGCCGCGTCGGTACTCCGTGCCCGGCCCGTCGTAGACCTTCAGCTTCTGGTTGGGCTTGAAGTAGGTTTCGACGAACCCCGACAGGGGGCTCGAAATCCGGTCGTCAAACACGTTCGGGAGCGGCTTCCCCCCGGGGTTCTTGGTGCCCATCTGGCGCATTTCATCCCGCACCTGCTTGATGAGCGAGTAGTTCGCCCATTCGATGTTGTTGAGCGCCTTGCCGTCCCCGGGGTAATTGGGGTCTTGCTTGTACCAGGTCTGGCTGCGGAAGTAGTTGTCGAACTTTCCGCCCGGGTCGAAGGGGCGCCCGTAGCGTGCGAACAACTCGTTGAACGCGTAGCCGAGCGCGTCGTACTGCCAGGCCCAGACCTCTTCGTAGGTCAGCCGCGTTTTGTCGGATTTCGGGAAGATGTAGAAGTTGGACGCCAACGCAGGCAGGGCCGCCAGCATCAGCGCCAGGACGGCGGGCAGGCATCTTCTCAGCAAGCGTTTCATATTCTCCTCCGATATTCAGTTTCTCGCCGTTTCAGTCAGATGTTCACCGAATTAAATACTAAAACCTTGACAGTGGCCTGTCAATCGACAGATTCCGGCAATCCGTTGAGGACGATGTCCGCTGCGCTGCGGACGTTGAACGCCTGGAAATACCTGTCCTCCAGTGGAATCCATTCGGAGAGGAAGCGCGCCGCTTGCTCCGGGTTCCGCCTCGCAATCCGCTCCAGCCGCACGCCGCGCGGCGCGTCCAGGAAGACCTTCAGGGAGTAGTACCGCCGCAAGTCCGGGTGCAGGCAGTAGGCGCCTTCGACGATGACAAGCCGTGTAGGCGCGGCGTCCACCCGCGTCAGGACGCCGCTTTTGCAGTCATAACGGCGATAGGTGAAGGGGCGGCCTGACTTCAGCTGCTCCAGCACCTCACCGGCCAGCCGCTCCCGGTCCATGTTGCCGCCCGGCTCCGACAGCCGCTCTTTGGTTCGCTGGCGGGCCTGCAGGAAGAAGTCGTCGGCATGGAACAGCGCACTGCCGGGGAAGCGCTCGGCCAGGCGGCCCGCCAGCCGGCTTTTCCCCGCCCCGCAGGGCCCGTCAATCCCGACGACGGCCCGCCCGTCCGTCTCGAGCCGAGCGGCCACAACCGCCGCCAGCTCCTCAAATCCCGCGGGCATCTCAGCGCTCCTCGCGGAAATAATTCACGCCGCAGCCCGCCGGCTGCTGGTTCTCCCGCCGCAGGCGCACGCTGGAGACAACCAGCACCAGGCAGGTGACGATGAAGGGCAGCATGGTGAACAGCGCGGCGGGGATGTCCACCACATCCTTGGGCACATACAGCCGCAGCACCGACAGCGCGCCGAAGACCAGGCTGCCCGCCGCCGCGCGCAGCGGTTTCCAGGCCGCGAAAATGACCAGCGCCATCGCGATCCACCCCTGCCCGGCGACGATGTTGGGCTGCCAGTTGCCCAGGCAGGTCACCATGCTGATGTATACGCCGCCCAGTCCGCACAGCCCGCCGCCGACCAGAATATGGGCGTACTTGTATTTGGAGACCGGCACGCCCATCGCGTCCGCCGCCGCCGGGTTCTCGCCCACGGCGCGCAGGTTGAGCCCCAGCCGGCTGCGGCGCAGGTAGAGCGCCATCGCGACGCTCGCCAGCACCGCCAGGTAGGTCAGCACGCTGTGCCGAAACAGAAGCGGGCCGATGACCGGCAGCCCGTCCAGCCCGCCGATGCCGACGGGGGACAGCAGGGCTTTCAGGCGCTCGGACATGAAGGCCGTGCCCACGGGGGCGTTCAGCTTGGCTTTCTCGCCCAGGAAGTTGGCCACCCCCATGCCGAAAACCGTCAGCGTCAGCCCGCTCACGTTCTGGTTGGCCTTCAGGCTGACCGTCAGGAAGGCGTAAATCAAAGCCCCGCCGGCGCCGGCCAGGAAGCCGGCCAGCACCGTCAGCATGGCCGAGTCCGTCCGGTAGCCGGCCAGGAAACCGGCAATCGCGCCCAGGTACATCATGCCCTCGACGCCCAGGTTGATGTTCCCGGCCTTCTGCGTCAGGATTTCGCCCAGGGTCCCGTACAGCAGCGGCACGCAGGCCAGGACGGCGGCGTAGAGGAAGGCGGTCGCCTGGCCCCAGAAATCCTGCGTCACGCCGGCACCTCCCGTCTGCGCCGGATGCTGTACTGCAGGAAAAACTCGGCGCCCAGCACGAAAAAGAGCACGATGCCCTGCAGGATGTCCGACATCGAGGCCGGGATGCGGAATTCCGTCTGCATCATGCTGCAGCCCTTCTGCATGACGGAAAACAGGAAGGCGACCGCCAGGGAGCCCAGCGGCGACAGCCGCGCCAGCCAGACCACCGACACCGCCGTAAACCCCCTGCCGCCCGCGACCGCGTCGGTCAGTTGCCGGTCCGGCCCGGCGACCTGCATCATGCCCGCCAGCCCGCAGATTCCGGCGGAAAGGAACATCGTGCGCAGCACGATGCGTTTGACCGGCATCCCCGCGTAGCGGGCGGTCCGCTCGTTCTGCCCCACCACCGCGATTTCGTAGCCCTGCTTGGTGTAGCGCAGGTACAGGTAGACCAGGACGACCGCCAGCAGCATCACGATGAGCCCGATGTGCACGTTGCCGATGGAGGGGAAGTGCAATTCCGGCAGCCGCGCCTGCCGGGGAAAGCGCGGCGTCGCCGCGAAGCCCCCCGCCGGGTCGCGCCAGGGCCCTTCCCGCAGGTAGGTGATGATGTACAGGACGATGTAGTTGAGCATCAGGGTGAACAGCGTCTCGTTGGTGCCAAAGCGGGTCTTGAACCAGGCGGGAACCAGCCCCCACAGCCCGGCCAGGACAACGGCGGACGCCGCCATCAGCGAAATCAGCAGCGCTGGCGGCAGCTGCGGCTGGAAATAGGCGAAATAACTGGCCGCGACGGCGCCCAGCGCGAACTGCCCTTCCGCGCCGATGTTCCAGAACCGCATCTTGAACGCCAGCAGCACGCCCAGGGAGGCCATGGCCAGTGGGATGGTCAGTTTGACCGTCTCCCGCTGCATGCCCGGGGTGCCCAGCGCGCCCATGAGCATGCTGGCGTACACCCGGAAGGGGTTGTAGCCGAGGGACGCCAGGAACACCCCGCCGGCGGCTAGGGCGATGAGCACGGCGAAGGCGCGGTAGGCCCACGCCGCAGCGGGCTTGACCTCGCCCCGCTGGACGACGTGTGGCGCGGACAGGAGGGGTTTAAACATACTCGTCCTCCTTGTCCGTCCGAAGGCCCGTCATTTTCATGCCCAGCAGCGCCTTGGTTGCGAAGCGGCTTTCGACGATCGCGCTCACCCGCCCCGCGCACAGCACCAGGATACGGTCGCACAGGCTCAGCAGAACGTCCAGGTCCTCGCCCACGAACAGCACGCCCACGCCCTTTTGCTTTTGCTCGTTGAGCATGTCGTAAATCGTCATCGACGCGCCGATGTCCAGCCCCCGCACCGGGTAGGCGGTGATCAGCACCCGGGGCCCCAGGCTGATTTCACGCCCCAGCAGCACCTTTTGCACATTGCCGCCGGAGAGCTTCGATAGCTTTACGTTCAGCCCCGGGGTCACGATGCGCAGCCGCTCCACCATCCGCTGCGCTTCTTCTCGCGCCTTCCTGCGCCGCAGGATGATGCCCTTCTCGTCCCGGTAGGTCTTCAGCAGCAGGTTGTCCGGGATGTTCATCCCGCCCACCAGGCCCATGCCCAGCCGGTCTTCCGGGATGAAGGCCATTGACACGCCGCGCCTGATGATTTCCCGGGGGGTCAGCCCGTCGATGCGCTGCCCGTCCATGAACACCGAGCCGTCGGACGGCTTCTCCAGCCCCGCGATGATTTCGCACAGCGCCTTCTGCCCGGAGCCGGCGACGCCCGCCACCCCCATGATTTCGCCGCCGCGAAGCTCGAAGCTGACGTCCTGGATCAACTGCCTGCCGCCTTCGTCCCGGGCGGTCAGCTTTGAAACCTTCAGCAGCGTGGGACCCAGCGGGGCCTCTGCCCGGCGCACGTCCAGGTCGAGCGGCCGTCCCACCATCAGTTCGGTCAGGAAATAGCGGTCTGTCCGCGCGGTTTCGACCGTGCCCACGTTCACCCCGCGGCGCAGCACGCTGACGCGGTCGGAAATGGCCATCACCTCGTCGAGCTTGTGGGTGATGATGATGACGGCCTTGCCTTCCTTACGCATCCGGTCCAGCGCGTCAAACAGGTGCTGGATTTCCTGGGGGGTGAGCACCGCGGTGGGCTCGTCCAGGATCAGCTTGTCCGCGCCGCGGCAGAGCACCTTGAGGATTTCAACGGCCTGCTTCTCGCTGACGGACATGTCGTAGATTTTCTTGTCCAGGTCGACGGCCATCCCGAAGGAGGCCAGCGCGTCCTCGGGCCTGGTTTTCAGGGGGCCCCTTTGGCCCAGCAGGATGTTTTCCCGGGCGGTCAGCACCTCCACTAGCTTGAAGTGCTGGTGAATCATCCCGATGCCCAGGCGTATGGCGTCCCGGGGCGAACGGATGACGGCCGGCTTCCCGTCCAGCAGCACCCTTCCCGCGTCCGGCTGATAAATGCCCGAAAGCATGTTGGTTAGCGTCGTCTTGCCGGAGCCGTTCTCGCCCAGCAGCGCCAGAATCTCCCCGCGCCGCACGTCCAGGTCGATGCGGTCGCAGGCGGTTGTCCGGTCGAAGCATTTGGTCAGCCCGACGAGCTGGATGGCGGGCGGCGATGGGGTCATCCGGTTCCTCCTTGGGCGTTTCCGATGGGTACGTTATACCATAACCCCGGCTTTGGGGATAGGGAAGCGGGGCTGTCATCCCTCTGGCAGCCCCGCTTCGCATCGGGCGGAAACTTTTATTTGACCTCTACGCCCTTGATGAGCAGGTTGGTCATCAGCCCGCCGGTGATGTCGGCGTCCGCGAGGGCTTCGCCTTCCTTCACAACCAGTTCGCCGGCGTTGCTGGAGATGGGGCCGGTGAACACGTCCCACTCGCCCGAGAGGATGCGGGCGCGCGCTTCCTCGATTTTTTCAGCCGTTCCGGGGGCGACGTTCTTGGAGAGGGGGGAGATGTCGACCATCCCTTCCTTCAGACCCAGGAAGTAGTTTTCCGGCACCCAGGTGCCGTCGACGACGTCCTGCACCTGCGCGGTGTACACGCTGGCCCAGTGCCAGATGGGGGCGGTCAGGTGCGCGTCGGGCGCGGCGGGGGTCATGTCGGTGTTGTAACCGCAGCCGAACTTGCCGGCTTCCTGCGCGGCGACCTGGGGCATGGAGGTGTCCACATGCTGGGCGATGACGTCGCAATCCAGGGCCAGCAGCGCGACCGCGGTCTGCTTCTCCAGCGTCGGGTCGAACCAGGAGCTGATGTATTTCACATAGACCACCGCGTCCGGGTTGACGGACTGCACGCCCAGGGCGAAGGCGTTGATGCCGCCGTTGACCTCGGCGTTGTCCGCCCAGGCGGCGACGTAGCCAATCTTGTTGGTCTGGGTCTTCATGCCCGCCGCGATGCCGGCCAGGTAGCGCGCCTGGTAGATGCGGCCAAAATAGTTGTTGAAGTTGACGCCGTTGTTCTTGTACCCGGAGCAGTGGGAGAAGATGACCTCCGGATACTCCTCCGCAATTTCTTCCATGAAGTTCATGAATCCCCAGGAATTGCCGAAGATGATCTGGCACCCGGCGTCGACCAGCTCGCGCAGCGCCGAATCGCACTCGGCGGTCTCGGGCACGTTGAACTTGTACAGCACCTGCTCGTCCTTGAGCCCCAGGGCGGTTTTCATGCCTTCCAGGCCGTTGTAGTGGGCGCCGGAGAAACCGTCGTCCTGCGAGCCGATGAGCACCATGCCGACCTTGAGCTCCTCCACCGGCACGGGCTTGAAGGCGGAGGTCACTTCGGCGGACGCGGCCGGGGCAAGGCCGCCCGCCAGCAGCGCCAGGAGCAGGGACAGGGCGATGAACCGGAAGCAGCGGGATTGTTTCATGGAACCCTCCTTAACCATCTATCGTTCAGTCGTCCGAAAGCAGGATTTTTCCGTCCCGGATCTCCCGGACCACTGACAGGGACAAGACTTTGACGCCCTGCTGCCGCAGCAGCCTGCCGCCTTTCTGGAACCCTTTCTCAATCGCGACCGCCACGCCCACGACCGTGGCGCCCGCCAGTTCGCACAGCGCCATCAGGCCGCGCGCCGCCTCGCCGTCGGCTAAAAAGTCATCCACAATCAACACGCGGCTGCCCTGGGGGAGGCAGTCCCGCTCGCAGCGCATCCGGTAGCGGTTCCCGTGGGTGAAGGAAGAGACGGGCACGCTGAGCTGGCCCCCGGCCTGGTTGCTGGCCTCAGCCTTCTTGGCGAACAGCACGGGCAGGCTGCCCAGCGCGTGCGCGGCGGCGACAGCCAGCGCGATGCCGGAGGCCTCCACCGTCATCACCAGGTCCGGCGCGTCCTGCCGGAAGTGACGGGCAATTTCCCCGCCCATTTCGAACAGCAGCCCGGTGTCGACGCGGTGGTTGAGAAAGGAACCGACCCGCACCACGTCGCCCTCCCCGCTCCCCATCCTTTCGATGGCCTGCCGCAATTCCCGCATCGCTCCTCCGAAATACGAACGATTTTTGAAAAACCGCTCTTATCATACAGGTTTATAATCGGGCATTCAAGCCCCGGAGGCCAACTTTTTTCCCGGGTTTCCGGATGGGGAAACGGGGTGCGCGAAGGCCACCGGCGGCATCCCCGCCGCAGCGACTGTTCTTATGAAGTCTGTGGCTGGAAAGAAAAAATCCGGGCGTCGCCCGGATTGCATATAAGCGGATTCCGCTCAGCGCATCGTCACGTCGAAGCCGTTCCTGCACACCGGGCAGGTCACGCGGTTGACCCCGGGCTTCCGGGGCAGGCGCAGCGTGGTGTGGCAGGAAGGGCAGGGCAGGTAGCGGTGGGTCTTGCGGTCCCGGTAACGGTTGATGAGCCGCAAGGCGCGCTGCTTCAGCCTGGTCCGCAAGGCCAGGTACCACCGGTTTTCCGCCGCGCGCTTTTCGGTATTCCGGGAAAACACCCGGATTGCGGCGAAGATTCCGAACAGCATGCCCATCAGCAGAAAGGGCGGGAGGACGTAGATCAGGTTCAGCGCGAGGAAGAAAACCGACAGGGCAAGCATCGCCCTGTACAGCTCGTCGATGCCGTAGCACCCCCGCATGAAACCGGCGAGCCGGCTCTTCCAATCCCCGCGATTCATCGTTTTCCTTCCCCCTTACATGCAGCCGCAGCACAGCCGGGCGAAGCACAGGCCCAGACACAGGGTGTTGAGGCTGGAGATGTTGGGCATGCCGAACCCCTGGCTGCGCTGGGCGTACTGCTGCGAGGCGCCCTGGATCTGCATCAGCGCCTGCTGATATGCCGCGTTGTCCGGCGACAGGCGGACCGCCTCCTGGATATGGTTCAGGGCGCTGGCGCGGTTCCCCATATTGTAATTGGCTACGGCGCTGAGGTAATACCATTCCGCGCTGCGGTTATGGATTTGGCTCAGCGCGAACAGCGCTTCGTTGTACCGCAGGGCGTTGATGTAGCGCCTCACCGGGTCGAAGCCGTCTCCCTGCTCCTGCTCCTGCTGCCGGGTACGCTGGCGGCCGAAGCCGAACGCCTCGAAGGGGTCGAACCCCCGATAGCCGCCGCTCCCGCCGTATGTGCCGAACCCCCCGTACCCGCCATAGCCCTGCGGCCGGCCCTGGGGCTGCGAGTAATCCTGGTATCTCGCGCGACCGGACTTGATTTCCTCATAGGCGACGTTGACTTCCGCCATTTTTTTCTGCGCGCCGGCGTCCCCCGGGTTCAGGTCCGGGTGGTACTTCTTGGCCAGTTTCCGGTAGGCGGCCGTCACCTGCTTCTCGTCCGCGTCCCGCGGGACGCCCAGCACCTCGTAGGGGTCCCTCATGCCCTGGCCTCTCCTTTTTTCTGCGCAAGGTAGCGCGTCCACACACCGGAATACAGGATGTTTTCCATCAGTTCCCGGTCCCTGAGAACCGGCAGCGCTTCAAAGCCTTCCACGCACGCGGCCATCAGCGCCTGCAGGATGCCCTCGTGCCGGCTGGAATCGACGGCGACCAGGGGGTTGTATTTCTCGTGCAAAACGTCCTTTTTCAGGTCCACCGCCGCGTCCATCAGGTAGACGAAGCGGCCCAGGCTGTCCCCGAAGGCGCGCAGGCTGTCTTCCTGCGGGTGCCCCTGAATCGCGAACACACTGCCCAGCATCTGCCCGAACACGGCGGCGGGGAGATCGGGGTTGGTTTCGCCGTCCTGCTCCAGCCGGTGCAGTTCCTTTAGGCCTTCATCCAGCGCCAGCGCGATATCCGGATGCCGTTCCCGCGCCGTCTCCGCGCCTTTCCCCAGGGCTTTGGCCTGCGCCAGCGCGGTGACTCTCCGCTCGTCCTCCCAGTCGTCCATCCGCTGGGAATAAGCCAGCAGCACGTTGAGGTCGGCGGCGTACAAGGTATGGCGGTTGACGAAGGCCGTGCGGCGGCGGGCGGGGTGCAGCGGGCAGCGGAAGGCCTTCTCTTCCGCCAGCTCGGTCCGGTCCAGGGAGGACAGCAGCAGGATAAAAAAGGCCATGTCATAGCTGAGCGTCAGGCGGCATTTTTGGCCGAAGCGGTCGCGAAGCGCCCGGCACAGGCCGCAGTACACCGCCCGGTACCGCTCCTTCTGCGCCGGCGTCAGTTTGTCCAGGTTGGCGACCACATAGCCGAACATCCGCCCTCCCAATTAGGTTGAAAGGTTCCTTTTTAAAGATGGCCATAGCACTGAAAGCACGTCGAATCATATCACAGCCCTCCGGCGCGTTCAAGAAAACCGCGCCACCCGGATTCGGGGGCCTGGCCTTCGCATGGCTGTGGCGGACTTCGTGCCCATGTGGCACGCCGCCAGCGGCTATGCTATAATGTTTCGCGTAGAAAGGGGAGTTATTGCCTTATGGATCCTGACCCTTCCGGTTTGTTGATCTTTCTTCAGGTATTGTTTCTGTTGCTCTACGCCCTGCTGTCGTCGGCGGAATCCGCCGCCCAGCAGATCAGCCTCAGCCGCCGGAAGGGAACGGAGGGGGAATACGAGCCTGCCGCGCTGGTGGACAAGGCTGAAAGCCTGCTGGCGGTCCCCTCGGGCATTCGCGCGTGCATGCAGTGGCTGGGCATGATGACCGCCGGCCTTGCGGTTTGGAGTTTCGCGCTGCCGCTCTCCGCCGCCGCGGCCCGCGCCTGGGGCCTGCCCGCGGGAACCGGATGGCTGGCCGCCCTTTCCGGCGCGCTGGTGCTCCTCGTGGTCACCTTTCTCTTCCAGCTGCTGGCGGTCATCCTGCCGCGCAGGATCGCCGCCCAGAAACCCCGGGCCACTGCGCGCGCCTTGTTTGGGCTGGCCGGGTTTGCCAACGCGCTGTTCCGCCCGGTGTCAAAAGCCCTGGAAGCCCTGTCTTCCGTTTTTCTCCGACTGCTGAAGGTCGAAGCCCTGCAGCCCACAGAGGAAATCACAGAGGACGAAATCCGGATGCTGGTGGACGTGGGGGAGGAAAAGGGCGCGATTGAGGAAGCCGAACGCGAGATGATCAAGAACGTGTTCGAGTTCAACAACATGACCGCTGCGGAGTGCATGACCCACCGCACCGACATGTACGCCATCTGGACGCAGGACACGCGCGAGGAAATCGTCGCCCTCATCGACCAGACCGGCCTGTCGCGCTTCCCGGTGTACGAGGAGGACCTGGACCATATCACCGGCACTGTCAGCACGCGGGAGTTCCTGCTTAACCTGCAGCGGCCCGAGCCGCTCCCGCTGCAGCGCATCGTGCGGGAGGCGCATTTCGTGCCGGAAACCGTGCGCACCGACCTGCTCTTCCGGGACATGCAGCGCAACAAATTCCACATGGCCATCGTCGTGGACGAATACGGCGGGACGAGCGGCCTGATCACCATGGAGGATTTACTGGAGGAAATCGTCGGCAACATCTACGACGAGTACGACCCCCAGGACCAGCAGGAGTTCGAAACCCTGGGCGATGGCCGCTGGCGCGTGGCGGGGACGCTGGACGTCGAGACCTTCAACGAAAAATCGGGGCAGGAACTGCCCCTGAGCGACGAGTATGACACAATCGGCGGGCTGATTCTCAGCCGCACCGGCAGCATCCCCGAGGACGGCGGCGGGCTGGAAGTGGTTTCCGACGGCCTCCGCTTCAAGGTGGAGGCCATGCAGGGGCGGCGGATCGCCTGGGTGGAGGTAAGCCTTGCAGACGGAGTATGACCTGATTATCGTCGGCGCGGGCGCCGCGGGCTGCTCGGCCGCCGTGACGGCGCGCCAGCGCAACATGTCCACCCTCCTGCTCTTCGGGGGGGACGGCGCGCTGGGCAAGGCGCGGCTGGTGGACAATTACCCGGGGCTGCCGGATTTGCAGGGCCCCGCGCTGCTGGACGCCCTCCGGAAGCATGCCGCCCAAATGGGGGCCGAGCTCAAGCGCGGCCTGGTCCGCCGTGTCATGCCGCTGGACGGGGGCTTTTCAGTCCTCGCCGGCAATGACCTGTATTTCGGCAAAACGGTGCTGCTGGCGATGGGCACGGCGCGCGTGCGCCTGCTGCCGGGGGAGGAAGAGCTGGTGGGCCAGGGCGTTAGTTACTGCGCCACCTGCGACGGCATGTTCTACAAGGGCGGCCGGGTGGTCGTGGTCGCCTCTGACGCGGAGGCGGTGGAGGAGGCCAACTATCTCGCCACCCTCGCGCACGTCGTATATATCAAGGAAAAGGCGCACGACACCTCCCTGCTGGACAGGGCGATCGAAATGGCGGAAGGCAAGCCGCTGGCCTTCCGCATGCAGGGCGAACAGCTGGTGCTGGACACCACGGCGGGCGAGGTGCTGGCCGACGGCGCTTTCGTCATCCGGCCAGCCGTCGCGATGACCCAATTGATTCCGGAGGTCAAGGCGGAAAACGGCGCCCTGGTGCTGGACGGCAAGCTGATGACCAGCGTGCCGGGCGTATTCGCCGCCGGAGACATCGCGGGCTCACCCCTCCAGGTCTCCAAGGCGGTCGGGGAAGGCAACGTCGCGGCCTTGTCCGCGGCGGGCTACCTGATGCGCATGGGCGCGAAAAAGAAGGAGGACCCGGTATGACCAGGCGCCTCGCATTGTTGCTGGCGGTTCTTCTCCTGTCCGCCTCGGTCGCGGCCGCCGCCCCGACGCGGGAACGGACGCCCGCCGCCCTGGCTGTGGAGCAAATGCTCCTGCAGGTCCAGCCCCTGGCCGACGCAGCCGCGGCCGCGGCCTGGCAGACGGGCGTCCATGAGCTGGAAGAAGGCGCCGCGCCAAACCCGGTGCTGGCGGAGGCGCTGCTGGCACAGGCGATGAGGGATTATCTGCTGGTCTTCCCCGCGGTGGATATCGCCGTTACGCTCACGAAGGAGCAGGCCTCCCAGGCGGCCGCCCAGTTGCTCGCCGCCCCGGGGCCCTATGATTTCCCCAATCCCCTCGTCGCGTCCCCGGACCCTGCGGCCGGGACGCTGCGCTTTGACCTATCCGATGCGGCGGACTTCGTCGGAGCCTATATCTACGATGCTGAGGTATCCGAAGACGGGCTGATGCTGTTTGCCGACCTGTACCGTGTCAACGGCATCCGCGCACAGGCACAGGACGCGCCGGAGGACGGGCTCGCCTGGCTGGGCAGTGTTACAATGGGATTCGCTGCCGCGGCGGACGCGCCCGCGGGGTTTAAGCTGAAAAGCCTGAGCGTCGGTGCGCTGTACGCGCAAGCCGGCTTTGTCGACTACGCGACGGACGAACGCTACGAGCTCCGCACGCCTGATTTCTTCATCCCCCGCCAGGCCGATGCAGAAGGCATGCCGATCGACCTGGTTTCCGGGGACGGGCTCGCCGCCCTGGCGGTGCGTTTCGTGCCTGGCAGCCTGGAAGCGCTGGAGCGAGCCTGGCGCGCCGAACAAGCCACCGCGGCGGTTACCCTGGATGCGGACGGGCGGCTGCGCCTGGCCGCGCCCGGCCTGTACCGTGTCGCGGCGCACGACCCCATCGGCGGGGAAGACGGCTGCCTGGTGCTGGAGATGGCCTATCCCGAAGAAAAGGAACAGGAGTTCAGCCTGTATTGGGTGTTTCTGAACAACTCCTTCGTCGTCTATTCGGACGCCGTGGGATGAACGTACCGCCGCGCGATGCGGCGCGACACAGGAGGGGCGAGCGATGATGATGGATGCCCTGGTCAAAACCGGGCCCAAGCCCGGGCTGAGCCTCAAGCAGGTGGAAAAGCCGATTCCCGGCCATGACGAGGTGCTGATTAAAATCCATAAGACGTCCATTTGCGGCACCGACCTGCACATTTACAACTGGGACGCCTGGAGCCAGGCGCACATCCGCCCGCCCCTGGTCATCGGCCACGAGTACGTGGGCGAAATTGCCCAGGTGGGCGCCGGCGTGGCGCGGCATTTTGAAATCGGCCAGACCGTTTCCGGCGAAGGCCATCTGGTCTGCGGCCAGTGCCGCAACTGCCGCGCGGGCCGCGGGCAGTGGTGCCGGGATACCCAGGGCGTGGGCGTCAACCGCGCCGGGGCGTTTGCGGAATACCTGTGCATCCCGGCCTCCAACTGCATTCCCATCAGCCCCGACCTGGATGAGGAAGTGGTTTCCTTCTTCGACGCCTTCGGCAACGCCACCCACACCGCGCTGATGTTCGACGTGGTGGGGGAGGACGTGCTCATCACCGGCGCCGGCCCCATCGGCGTCATGGCGGCGGCCATCTGCCGGCACAACGGCGCCCGCAACGTCGTCATCACCGACGTGAAGGATTACAGGCTGGAACTGGCCCGCAAGCTGGGCGCCACCCGCGCGGTCAACGTCGCGAAGGAGGACCTGGCTTCCCTGATGCATGAGATGAAGATGGTGGAGGGCTTCGACGTCGGGCTGGAGATGTCCGGCGCCCCCGCGGCGCTCCACCAGATGCTGTGCCTGATGCGCAACGGCGGTCAGATCGCCCTGCTGGGGCTGTTCGGCAGGAAGGCCGAAATCGACCTGGATGCCTTCATCTTCAGGGGTCTGACCCTGCAGGGCGTCTATGGACGGAAGATGTACGAAACCTGGTACAAGATGGCCGCCATGGTGCAAAGCGGTCTGGACCTGACGCCGCTGATCACCCACCGGCTACCCTATACGCAATTCGAGGAAGCGTTCGACATCATGAACACCGGGGAAAGCGGGAAAATCATCCTGGAGTGGAGCAAGTAACTTTTTATTCTGAAGGACCGACCGCAAGGAGGACGCGCAAGTTGCAATCCGAGCATACGGGCAAGAAAGCCCTGCAGCATTTTCAGCGCCAGCTGGAGGATATCCGGCAGGCCGGAACCTACAAGGAGGAGCGGGTCATCGTCACCCCGCAATCCAGCCGGGTGGACACCACCCAATCCCAGGGTGTCCTCAACCTGTGTGCCAACAACTACCTGGGCCTGTCCAACGACGCCCGCATCATCTCCGCCGCCAAGAGCGCCTACAGCGCCTGGGGCTTCGGCCTCTCCAGCGTGCGCTTCATCTGCGGTACCCAGCTCATCCACCGCCAGCTGGAGCAGCGCCTTTCCCGCTTCCTGGGCATGGACGACGCGGTGCTGTACTCCTCCTGCTTCGACGCAAACGGCGGGCTGTTCGAAACCCTGCTGGGCGAGGAGGACGCGGTCATTTCCGACGAGCTCAACCACGCCTCCATCATCGACGGCGTCCGCCTGTGCAAGGCCGAGCGCTTGCGCTACCGCAACAGCGACATGGCGCAATTGGAGCAGCACCTGAAGGACACGCAGGGTCGCCGCATCCGCCTCATCGCGACCGACGGCGTGTTCTCCATGGACGGCTACGTCGCCAAACTGAAGGAAATCTGCGACCTGGCGGAGCAGTACGACGCCCTGGTCATGGTGGACGACAGCCACGCCACCGGCTTCATGGGCATGAACGGGCGGGGCACCCACGAGCATTGCGGGGTCATGGGGCGGGTGGACATCATCACCGGCACCTTCGGCAAGGCGATGGGCGGGGCGTCCGGCGGGTTCACCGCGGCGCGCAAGCCGATTACGGACCTGCTGCGCCAGCGATCCCGCCCCTACCTGTTCAGCAATTCCCTGGCGCCGTCCATCTGCGCGGCGACGCTCAAGGCGCTGGACCTGCTGGAGGCGTCCACGGCGCTGCGCGACCGGGTGCACCAAAACGCCCGCCATTTCCGGGACAAAATGGCTGCGCACGGCTTCGACCTGCTGCCGGGCGAGCATCCCATCGTGCCGGTGATGCTCTACGACGAGCACGTCGCCCGCGAGATGGCTGCCCGGATGCTGGAGAAGGGCGTCTACGTCATCGCCTTCAGTTTCCCTGTCGTCCCGGTGGGCAAGGCGCGTATCCGCACCCAGATTTCCGCCGCCCACAGCCGCGAGGACCTTGATTTCGCGGCGGAAGCTTTCGGCGCAGTCAAACGCGAAATGGGGCTGTAAGCCCCTTGAAAGGAACGACATGAGCCAGACCGACCGCAAGCCGGTGCTCTTTTCCGGCATCCAGCCCTCCGGCAACATCCACCTGGGAAACTATATCGGCGCCATGAGCAACTTCCTGGTGCTGGAGAAGGACTTTGACTGCCTGTTCTCCATCGTCGACCTGCACGCCCTGACCGTGCGGCAGGACCCGGCCAGCCTGCGGAAGAGGACCCTGGAGCTGGCGGCGCTGTACATCGCCTCGGGCCTGAACCCGGAGCGCAGCATCATCTATTGCCAGAGCCACGTGCCTCAGCATGCCGAGCTGGCGTGGATCCTCAACTGCTTCGCCTACATGGGGGAGCTGGGCCGGATGACCCAGTTCAAGGACAAGGCCGCCCGTCACAAGGACAACATAAACGCGGGCCTGTTCACCTATCCCGTCCTGATGGCGGCGGACATCCTGCTCTACCAGACGGACGTGGTGCCCGTAGGCGGGGACCAGAAGCAGCACCTGGAAATCACCCGCGACATCGCGGAGCGGTTCAACGCCGTCCACCCGGGCGTCTTCCGCGTGCCCGAGCCCTACATCCCCAAGGAAACGGCCCGGGTGATGAGCCTGATGGACCCGGAGCGGAAAATGTCCAAGTCCGACCCGGAGGACAGCTTCATCGCCCTGACGGACAAGCCCGACGACGTGAGGCGGAAGTTCCGCCGCGCGGTGACGGATTCCGCGGCCGACATCCGCTTTGACCCGGAAAACAAGCCGGGCGTGTCCAACCTCCTGTCCATCCTCTCCACCCTGACCAGGGAGCCGATGGACGCGCTCGTGTCCCGCCTGGCGGGCCAGGGCTACGGCAAGCTCAAGGAGGAGACCGCCCAGGCCGCCATCGAGACCATCCTGCCCATCCAGGCGCGGTTTAACGAGCTGATGCAGGACAAGGAGTACATGTCCAAGACCCTGAAGGACAGCGCGGAACGCGCGCAGGCCCTGGCTGAAAAGACCCTGCGCAAGGTCTACAGGAAGCTGGGCCTCTACCAGCCTTGAGGACGGCGCGATGACCAGCCTGCCCTTTCCCGCGGAAACGCCCTACCCGCGCGGGGTTTCCCTGTGGGAGCCGGCGGGCGCCCCCCGGGCGCTTGTCCTGCTTTCCCACGGGATGGCGGAGCACATCGGCCGGTACTGTGAGTTGGCGGGGCGCCTCGCGGACGCGGGCTTCCTGGTCGCCGGGTACAACCACCTGGGCCACGGCGCGGAAGCGTCCCTTCCCGGATGGTTCAGGGAGCATGGCGGCTGGGACGCGCTGGTTTCGGACCTGCGCTCCGTGATGATGACGCTCGAAAGCCGCTGGCCCGGCCTTCCCCGGGTGCTGATGGGGCACAGCATGGGCAGTTTCCTGGCGCGGGAATTCGCCCTGCGGTACCCGGAGGGGCTGGACGTACTGGTGTTGTCCGGGACGGGCTGGCATCCGGAGGCGCTGTGCCGTGCGGGCCTGTTGCCCGCTGAAGTGCTGTGTGCGCTGGGGCTGGGGAAAAAGACCTCGAAGTTCATCGACCGGCTGGCCTTTTCCGCCAACAACAAGCCGTTCAGGGCGGAGGGCGGCACGGCGGTCGACTGGCTGAGCCGGGACAAGGCGGAGGTCCAAAAATACCTGGATGACCCGCATTGCGGCTTCCTGTTCACCGCCGGCGGCTTCCGGGATTTGTTTTCCGGCCTGCTGGCGCTCTCGCGGCTAAACCGCCTGGACGCGCTGCCCAAAGGCCTGCCGGTCCTGCTGCTGTCCGGCGGCCGGGACCCCGTCGGCGGGATGGGCAAAGGGGTCGGGGAAATCGCGCGGCAGTACCGCGCCGCCGGCCTTTCCGCCGTGTCCGTCCGGCTCTACGAGGGCGCGCGTCACGAGATGTTCAAGGAAACCAACCGGGGCGAGGCGTTTTCAGACCTGATTTCCTGGCTGGTCGAAACCCTCGGCGAAACAAGGGAGGAACATCATGAACCAGTTGTTTCCGGGTGACGTCACCCGGGTTCACGGCATTCGCGTAGGGCAGGCGCAAAACGAGGCCGCCCGCACCGGCGTCACCGTCGTCCTGCCGCCCCGGGAAGGCGCCAAGGCGGGCGTTTCCGTCCGCGGCGGCGCGCCGGGCACCCGGGAGACCGACGTGCTGCGGCCCGGTAACCTGGTGGAAGTCGCCCACGCGGTCGTTCTCTGCGGCGGAAGCGCTTTCGGCCTGGTGGCGGCGGACGGCGTGATGCGCTTCCTGTCCCAGTCCGGCATCGGCGTGGACATGGGCGTTACGCAAATCCCCATCGTGCCGGCCGCCGTGCTGTTCGACCTGGGCGTCGGGGACCCTGCCGCCGCGCCGGACGCGGCGATGGGCAGGGCGGCGGCCACCGCCGCCGCCAAGGGCGTCCAGCAGGGCCGCTACGGCGCGGGGACGGGCTGCACGGTGGGCAAGCTGGTCCAGAACGCGGTACCCCAGCCCGGCGGCATCGGCTCCGCCTCCCTCACCCTGCCCGAAGGGGTCACCGTCGGCGCCCTGGTCGCCGTCAACGCGGTGGGCGACGTATACCACCCGCACACGGGGCAGTGCCTCGCCTGCGCGCGCATGCCCGACGGCACCCAGGTCATGGCGGACGGCCTGCTGTTCGGCGCGTCGCCTATGCCCGCCCAGATGCGTATCCCCGCGCCCGGCACCAACACCACCATCGGCGTCGTCGCGGTGGACTGCAAGCTGACCAAGGACGAGGCCGCCCGCCTGGCGGACGCTGCCCACGGCGGGCTCGCGCGCGCCATCCGGCCCTCCCATACCCAGATGGACGGCGACACCCTCTTTTCCCTGGCGACGGGGCGGGTGCTGCAGGAGGTCAACTTCGTCAAGCTCTGCGCGGCGGCGCAGGAAGTCACCGCCCGCGCGGTCGCCAACGCGGTGTTCGCGTCCCGGGCATGATTCTGGGCGTCGGGACAGACCTGTGTGAAATCTCCCGGATGGAACGCCTGCTGCAGGACGGTTCCTTCCTCAAACGGTACTTTGACGCCCGGGAACAGGACGATATCCTTTCCCGCGGTGTTTTTTCCGCCTCCACCATGGCGGCCAACTTCGCGGCGAAGGAGGCTTTCGCCAAGGCGCTGGGCGAGGGGTTTTACGGCATTCCGCTCGCAGAGGTAGCCGTGCTGCGGCGCGGGAACGGCGCGCCATACCTGGAACTGACCGGCCAGGCCGCCGCGGCGGCGGACAAGGCGGGGGTTCTGGCCACGCACCTCAGCCTCACCCACGAAGGGAGCTACGCGCTGGCCTTCGTCATCCTGGAGGGCAAATAGGATGCGCACGATTCTTACGCCGGGGCAGATGCGCGCGCTGGAGCGCCGCGCGTTTGAACTGGGGGTCCCGCCCTTGCTGCTGATGGAGAACGCGGCGCGCGCCGCCCACGCCCTGTTTGCGGAGTTGCTGGGCGGCGTCGCGGGGAAGAAGGTCCTCTACCTGATTGGCTCCGGCAACAACGGCGGCGACGGGCTGGCCATGGCTCGCCTCTGCCTGTTGGACGGGGGCGAGCCGGCCGTCCTGCTGGTGTCCAAGCCCAGGACCCCGGACGCGCAGGCAAACCTGGGCTATGTGAACGCCCTGGGCATCCCGGCCAGGGCCTGGGCGCCGGGGAAACCGGTTTTGTCCGAACCGCGGCCGGACGCCGTGGTGGAAGCGGTCTACGGCACCGGCTTTCACGGAGCGCTGCCGGACGCTGAAGCCATGCTGGCGCGGGAGGTTTCCGCGTCGGGCGTCACGGTGTTCGCGGTGGACGCGCCCAGTGGGATGGACAGCCTGACGGGCGCCGTGGCAGGAGAAGCTATTGGGGCTGCGCACACCATCGCGCTGGGCTGCCTGAAGACCGGCCTGTGCCTGACGGACCGACCGGAGCTGCGCGGGGCGCTGCACGCGGTGGACATCGGCGTGCCTACAGCGGCCTGGGACGCCCTGGGCAAGGAAACGCTGCTCACGGCGCTGGAGCCCGCCGACCTGAGCGAACGCCTTCCCCGGCGGCCCGCGCACGCCCACAAGGGCGACAGCGGCCGGGTACTCATGTACATGGGCAGCCTCGGGCTCGCGGGGGCGGCGGGCATGGCCGCGCAGGCCGCCCTGGCCTGCCTGCGCGCCGGCGCAGGGCTGGTCACCGTCGCCTGCGAAGAGGAGCTCATCCCCATCCTGCAGGCGCTGGCGCCCAACGCCATGTGCGTCCCGATCGGGCAGGCGGTCAGCCGCCCGCCGCGCTACGACGTGTTCGCCGTCGGCTGCGGCCTGGGGCAGTCGGAGGCGGTCTGGAACAACATCCAGGCGCTCTGGCGGCCGGAATTGCCCAGCGTCTGGGACGCGGACGCGCTCAACCTGCTGGCGAAAACGCCCGTCGCGCTGGGCGCCCGCGCGCTAATGACGCCCCATCCCGGCGAGGCGGCACGATTGCTGGGGAAAAGCGTGACGGACGTGACCGTCTCCCCGCTGCGCGCGGCGGAGGAGCTGGCCCGGAAATATGATTGCGCGGTCGTGCTGAAGGGCGCGGTCAGCGTCATCCTGGGCGGCGGCGTTTCCGCGCTGAACCTCGAGGGTTCCCCGGCGCTCGCCAAGGGCGGCAGCGGGGACGCGTTGACCGGCGTGATTGCCGCCCTGATTGCGCAGCAAAGGGAAAGCGCGCCGGCCGAAGCCGCGCGCGCCGCCTGCCTGTGGTTCGGGATGGCGGGGAAGGAGGCGGAGCGCCGCCTGGGCGTCCTCTCTCCCTTGACCGGGGACGTCATCGACTGCCTGTCCGCGGTCGCCCTCCGCGCCGAAGGCGCCTAATCGGTTTCCTTTTCAGACGGCGTCTTGTAGCCCTTTCGCCGCGCTTCCGAAATGCCGATGGCGATCGCCTGTTTCCGGTCTGTCACCTTTTCCCCGGCGCCGGATTTTAATGTCCCTTTCTTGAACCGGCGCATCACCCGCGCGATTTCCGCCTGCGCCTTGGGCGAGTATTTCCTGCCGGCCGCCCGGCGCTTTTTTTTGACTGAGGCCATCGATTTTTCCCTTCCCCGCATGACGGGGTTGTGCCAGCCGGCGTTTACCGGTCCATGCTGTAATAGTTGGGCGCTTCCTTGGTGATGAAAATATCGTGCGGGTGGCTTTCCGTCAGCCCGGCGGAGGTGATGCGCACAAATTCGGCGCTGGCGCGCAGCTCGTCGATGGTTTTCACCCCGCAGTAGCCCATGGCGCTGCGCAGGCCGCCCATCATCTGGAACACCGTGTCCGCCAGCGGCCCCTTGTAGGGCACCCGGCCTTCCACGCCCTCGGGCACCAGCTTTTTCTGGTCTTCCTGGAAATACCGGTCGGAGGAGCCGTGCGCCTGCTCCATCGCGCCCAGGGAGCCCATCCCGCGATACACCTTGAAGGAGCGGCCCTGGAAAATCTCGTTCGTTCCGGGGCTTTCCTCCGTCCCCGCGAACAGCCCGCCCAGCATGACCGCGCTGGCCCCGGCGGCCAGCGCCTTGGCGATGTCGCCTGAATACTTGACGCCCCCGTCTGCGATGACCCGCACGCCGTGCTTGTCCGCCTCCTCGGCGCAGTCGGCGATGGCGGTAATCTGCGGCACGCCCGTCCCGGCGACCACGCGGGTGGTGCAGATGGAGCCCGGCCCGATGCCTACTTTGACGCAGTCCGCGCCCGCCAGGATCAGGTCCCGGGTCGCTTGGGCGGTCGCCACGTTCCCGGCGAACAGCGTCACCTCGGGGAAGGCCTTCCGTAGCGCTTCCACCGTTTCCAGCACGCCCCGGCTGTGCCCGTGCGCCGTGTCCAGCGACAGGACGTCCACTTGCTGCTCGGTCAGCGCCCGGGCGCGGTCCATTGTGTCCGCGCTCACCCCGACGGCGGCGGCGCACAGCAGTCGCCCTTTCGCGTCCTTGGCGGAGTTGGGGTACTTGATGTTCTTCTCGATATCCTTGATGGTAATCAGCCCGCGCAGCCGGAAGGAGGCGTCCACCAGCGGCAGCTTTTCGATGCGGTGGGCGGCCAGCAGCTTTTTGGCGTCCTCCAGCGTCGTGCCCACGGGCGCCGTCACCAGGTTCTTGCTGGTCATCACCTCGCCGATGAAGCGCGTGTCGTCTTCCTCGAACCGCAGGTCACGGTTGGTCAGGATGCCCACCAGCTTGCCGCCCTCGTCGGTGATGGGCACGCCGGAGATACGGTAACGGGCCATCAGCGCCTTGGCGTCGGACACCCGGTGGCCGGGGGAGAGGAAGAAGGGGTCGGTGATGACGCCGTGCTCGCTGCGCTTGACTTTGTCCACATGGGAGGCCTGCTCCTGGACGGTCATGTTCTTGTGCAGCACGCCCAGGCCGCCTTCCCGCGCCAGCGCGATGCCCATGCGCGAGTCGGTCACCGTGTCCATGGCCGCGGACAGCAGCGGGACGTTCAGCCGGACATTCCGGGTCAGCTGGACCGACAGGTCCGCGTCCCGCGGCAGCGTGTCGCTGCGGCGGGGCACCAGCAGCACGTCGTCAAAGGTCAGCCCTTCGCGCAGGGGTTCCTGATACATGGTTCCTCCTCCTTAGGCGTCCGTGCCGCCGTCCTTGCCCTTGAGCAGCTTGACGCCGTTTCTGCGCAGATAATAGAAAAAGGATATCACCGCCAGCCCCACGCCCAGCCACAGCGCCCACAGGTGTAGGGGCGGGTTTGGGCTCGCGAAGCGGTCGTGGAAAAAGCACAGCACCAGCCCCAGCACGGTCACGAATTGGGCGACCTTGCCCACTGGTTCCGATTGCACGACGATGTTCCTGCGCAGCAGCAGAAACCCGCCCAGCAGCATCAGCGCCTCCTTGACCAGCAGGATGCCGATGGCGGCCCATGGCGCGACGCCCTTGATGGCCAGCATCAGCATCGCCGACAGCACCATCAGCTTGTCCGCCAGCGGGTCCGCCAGTTTCCCGAAATCCGTGACCAGCTGGTACCGCCTCGCGATCCATCCGTCCAGGATGTCCGTCAGGCTGGCAAAGACAAATACGCCCAGGGCGGGCATCATGCGGTTGTTGGCCATCAGGACGACAAAGACGGGGATGAGCAGCAGCCGCAGCAGCGTCAGGGCGTTGGGCAGGTTGAGGATGCTCGGTTTCTCTGGCTGCATGCGGGCCTCCTTTGTTGGGGGGATTATAGCACGCGGGGGCGCGCGCTTCAACGCGCGGTCAGCCGGGCCGGCCGACGGGGAGGATACCCGTTGACAAGTCAGCCTGGTTGGTATTAATATCAAATAGAATTTATTCTATGTGAGGTGCCGATGACTTTCGAGGAAGCCTGTGAAATCACCCGGGCGCTGTCCAACCCCAAGCGCCTGCAGATTGTAGACCTGATTTCCTTCAAGGAACTCTGCGCCTGCGAACTGCAGGAATACTTCAGCGTGACCCAGCCCACCTTGTCCCACGATATGCGTCAGCTGGTGGAAACCGGCGTCGTCACCGCGCGCAGGGAGGGGAAATGGATTTACTACGCTTTGGATGAAGGGAAGCTGAGGGACTACTACGATTGCATGGGCCGCATCTTCTTTGATACGGACCACTGCATCTGCCGCCTGCACGAGCCGGCCAAAGTCTGCCCGGTCTGAACCGGAGTATGGGGGACGAGTGTATGTGGGATTTCATCCAGGACCAGGTGCTGGGAATGCGCTGGCTTAACGCCCTTATCGGGGACGGCCTCTCCGCCCTGGGCCTGGACACCGGCAACCGCTGGGTGGGCAGCCTGCAGTTCTTCCTGTATGACGTCATCAAAATCGTGGCGCTGCTCTGCACGCTGATTTTCATCATCTCCTACATCCAAAGCTACTTCCCGCCGGAGCGCAGCAAGCGCATCCTGACCCGCTTCCGCGGCATCTGGGCCAATATCCTGGCCGCCCTGCTGGGCACGGTGACGCCCTTTTGCTCCTGCTCCTCCATCCCGCTGTTTATCGGTTTCACCTCCGCCGGATTGCCGCTGGGGGTCACCTTTTCCTTCCTGATTTCCTCGCCCATGGTGGACCTGGGCTCCCTGGTGCTGCTGATGAGCATCTTCGGCGCAAGGGTCGCCATCCTCTATGTGCTGCTGGGGCTCATCATCGCGGTCATCGGCGGCACCCTGATTGAGAAGATGAAGATGGAAGAGCAGGTGGAGGGCTTTATCAAGACCGCCGGCGGCGTGGACATTGAGTCGCCCACCCTGACCCGAAAAGACCGCCTGCGCTACGCCCGTGAGCAAACGGCGGCGACGTTCAAGAAGGTCTTCCCCTATATCCTCATCGGCGTGGGCATCGGCGCCCTCATCCACAACTGGATCCCGGAGGACTGGGTGGCCGCCGTGCTGGGCAGCAAAAATCCCTTTGGCGTGGTGCTGGCCACCCTCATCGGCGTGCCCATGTATGGGGACATCTTCGGCACCATCCCCATCGCGGAAGCCCTGCTGTTAAAAGGCGCGCTGCTGGGCAGCATCCTCGCCTTCATGATGGCGGTGACTACCCTGTCCCTGCCCTCCCTCATCATGCTGAGAAAGGCGGTCAAACCCAAATTGCTGGCGCTGTTCATCGCCATCTGCACCATCGGCATCATCATTGTGGGCTACGTGTTCAACCTGCTTCAGGCAGTCATTCTGTAAACGGAGGATACAAACATGGCATGGTTTGGCAAGAAGGAAGACAAGAAAGCGGCGCCCGCCCCGGCACAGGCCGCGGCAAGGCAGACGGCGGAAACCGGCGGCCGCTCGGTCAAGGTGCTGGGCAGCGGTTGCCAAAAGTGCAACGCGCTGGAGGAAGCAACCAGGGAAGCGCTGTCCCAATTGGGCATGGAGGACGCCATTGAGCACGTGACGGACTTTGTCCAGATCGCGGCCTACGGAGTCATGACCACACCCGCTTTGGTGGTGGACGGCAAGGTTCTGTCCTATGGCAAGGTGCTCAAGGCCGATGAGGTGGTGAAACTGCTGCAGAAGGCGCGCGGCTAAGCCGCCTGCCGTTATCCTATGAAAGGAGGAACGCGAATGAAGGTATTGTTTGTCTGCGTCCACAACTCCGCCCGCAGCCAGATGGCGATGACCTACTTAAACCATCTGGGAATGGGCCGCTTTCAGGCCGAAAGCGCCGGGCTGGAACCCGGCAGCCTCAACCCGAATGTGGTGGAAGTAATGGCGGAAGAAGGCTTTGACATCTCGGGCAACCCGGTCAACTCGGTCTTTGATTTCTACCGCCAGGGGCGGCAGTATGACCTGGTCATCAAGGTGTGCGAGCAATCCGCCGGGCAGAAATGCCCCATCTTCCCGGGCGCAAAATGGAACCTGGCCTGGGATTTCGCCGACCCTTCGGCCTTCACCGGCAGCCGGGAGGAAGTATTGGCAAAAACCAGGCAGGCGCGGGATGACATCCGGCGGCGGATTGAAGAGTTTATCCGGGTATTCAGCGTGGAGCCCACAAAAGGAGCGAATGAAGGATAAATGACAGCAAGAGAGCAAGAGAAACCCGCGCCGACAGGCGGCATCGGCTTCTTTGAGAAATACCTGACGCTCTGGGTCATCCTGTGCATGGGCGCGGGCATCGCAATTGGGCAGTTCCTGCCCGGCGTCCCGGCCTTCTTGAGCCGGTTTGAGTACGCCAGTGTGTCCATCCCCATCGCCGTCCTCATCTGGCTGATGATTTACCCCATGATGCTGAAGGTGGATTTCCAGAGCGTCCGGGATGTGGGCAAAAACCCCAGGGGCCTGTACGTCACCTGGGTGACCAACTGGCTTATCAAGCCCTTTACCATGTTTGGCATTGCCTGGCTGTTCTTCTTTGTCATCTTCAAGGCGCTGATTCCGGAAAACCTGGCCCGGGACTACCTGGCCGGCGCCATTCTGCTGGGCGCGGCCCCCTGCACGGCAATGGTCTTTGTGTGGAGCCACTTGACCCGCGGCAACCCCGCCTACACCGTGGTGCAGGTCGCCACCAACGACCTGATTATCCTCATCGCCTTCACGCCCATCGTGGCCTTCCTGCTGGGCGTGGGCGGCGTCACCATTCCCTGGGACACGCTGCTGCTCTCTGTCTTGCTGTTTGTTGTTATTCCTCTCAGTGCGGGCATCCTGACCCGCACGCAAATGATCAAGCGGAAGGGGGAGGCCTATTTCAAGGAGGTCTTCCTGCCCAAGTGGAACCACATCACCGTGGCCGGTTTGCTACTGACCCTCATCATCATCTTCTCCTTCCAGGGCAAGGTGATTCTGGAAAACCCGCTGCACATCCTGCTGATCGCGGTGCCGCTGACCATCCAGACCTTCCTCATCTTCTTCATCGCCTACCTGGCCTCCCGCGCGCTGAAGCTGCGGCATGACGTCGCCGCGCCCGCCGGCATGATCGGCGCGTCCAATTTCTTTGAATTGGCGGTGGCCGTGGCCATCTCCCTGTTTGGCGCGCAAAGCCCGGTCGCCCTGGCGACGGTGGTGGGCGTGCTGGTGGAGGTGCCCGTGATGCTGGCCTTGGTCAGGATCGCCAACCGCACGAAAGGATGGTTCCCCGCATGAACAAACCCAACGTCGCATTTGTCTGCGTCCATAATTCCTGCCGCAGCCAGATAGCCGAAGCCCTCGGGAAACGCCTGGCGGGCGATGCGTTCAACAGTTTTTCCGCGGGAACCGAGACCCGCGACCGCATCAACCAGGACGCCGTCCGGCTGATGAAACAAACCTACGGCATCGACATGGAGGAGAGCCAGTACAGCAAACTGGTATCCGAACTGCCCCCGTTGGACATCCTCATCACCATGGGATGCAACGTCGCCTGCCCCTACCTGCCCTGCAGGCACCGGGAGGACTGGGGGCTTGCGGACCCCACCGGGATGCCGGACGAGGTCTTCCTGCAGACCATACAGGCCATTCACGGAAAAGTACTGGCGCTGAGGCAGGCGGTGCTGGAGGGCAGGCTGCCCTGAAATGAAGGCGCGGGGGCTCGCCTCCCCGCGCAGATTGACGCTTTTTGCCCGGGCATGCTATCCTCTGCCGCAAGCGGACACGCCTATGCCCTCCGGAGTTCCCGGCGGGACAGCCCGTGCCGGCATGAGGTGTCAGATGAACTTCGTATTCATTTCCCCGCATTTTCCCTCCCACTACTGGCGTTTTTGCGCGGCGCTGCGGCAAAACGGCGTGACCGTGCTGGGCGTCGCGGATACGCCGTATGAGGAGCTGCTCCCGGAGTTGCAAAGCAGCCTGACAGAGTATTACCGCGTCCCCAGCCTGGAGGACGGCGACGCCGTGCTGCGCGCGCTGGGATGGTTCACCCACCGCTACGGAAAAATCGACTGGATTGAGTCCAACAACGAATACTGGCTGGAGCAGGACGCCTGGCTGCGCACCATGTTCCACGTGACCACGGGCCCCATGCTGGACCGGATTCCCTCCTACAAGCGCAAGTCCCTCATGAAGGAAGTGTACGCCGGCGCGGGCATCCGGACCGCTGCCTGGCAGATGGCGGAAACGCTGGAGAAAGCCCTGGTTTTTGCACATAAGGCAGGCTATCCCCTCATCGCCAAGCCGGATGTCGGCGTCGGCGCGAACGACACCCACCGCATCCGGGACGAGGGCGAGCTGAGGGCCTTCTTTTCACGCCTGCCGCTGCGCCCCTATCTGCTGGAGCAGTACGTCGACGGCGAAATCTGCTCCTACGACGCGGTCATCGGCCCGAAGGGCGAGCCGCTCTACGAGACCGGCAACATCACCCTGGTGTCGGTGATGGATGTGGTCAACGAGAAAACCGAATCCGTCTACATGATCGTGCCGGAGCTCGCGCCAGACGTGAAGGAGCTGGGCCGCAGGACGGTCAAGGCCTTCGGCGTCATCAACCGGCTCACGCATTTCGAGTTCTTCCGGCTCAGGAGGGATCAGGTGGGCTTGGGGCGCAAGGGCGACCTGCTGGGCCTGGAGGTCAACATGCGCCCGTCGGGCGGCTTCACGCCGGACATGATCAACTACGCAGGCAGCGTGGACATCCACCGCCTGTGGGCGGATATGGTTTGCCGCGGCCGGGTCGAGCTGGACCCGCATCGCCGTACCTATTTCTGCGTTTTTGTCGGCCGGCAGGACGTGCACACCTACGCTCATCCCCACTTCGACCTGATGCGGGAATGGGGTCACCGCGTCGTCTTCCACGACCGGATGCCGGAGGCGCTTACCGGCGCCATGGGCAACCAGATCTATCTGGCGCAGTGCCTGAGCCGTGAGGAGGCGGACGCCTTCGTCGCCTACGCCTGCAGGAGGGAAGCCTGATGGCAGGCGACGCCTTCCGCTTCTACAGCCACGTCCTCGGCCGAGAGCTCGGGGTCTCGCGCTACGGCCATGGCGGCATGCCCTGCCTGGTCTTCCCCTCCCAGGATGGCCGGAGCGGGGATTTCGAGGGCTTCGGCATGGTGGACGCCGCCCGCCCCTGGCTGGAGGGCGGCCGCCTGAGGATGTACTGCGTGGACAGCGTGGACGGGCAGACCTGGTCCAATTACGCCGCCCACCCCCATGACCGGATGCGGGGGCACGAAGCCTGGTTCCGTCACCTGACGGAGGAGTTCGTCCCCTTCATGTACCGGGACACCGGCTGGCAAGGCCGGCTGATGACCCTGGGCTGCAGCCTGGGCGCCACGCATGCGGCCAACGCCCTGTTCCGCCGCCCCGACCTGTTTGGCGCCGTCATCGCGCTGTCCGGCGCCTATGACGCGCGCTGGCTGCTGGCCGGGTACTCGGACGAGCTGGTCTATCTGAACTCACCGCTGGACAGCATCCGGGGCATGCCGCCGGACCATCCCTACGTCGGCCTGCTCAACTCCTGCCGCATCATCCTCTGTTGCGGCCAGGGCGCCTGGGAGGAGGAGATGCTGCGCTCCGTCCGGCTGTTGGAGGATGCGATGCGGGAAAAGGGCATCGCGGCCTGGGTGGACGTCTGGGGGATGGACGTCAACCACGACTGGGACTGGTGGCGCCGCCAGCTGGCCTATTACCTGCCCAAGGTGCTGGACTGAGCCATTAGACCCGGTCCCGCGGGGGAAGGGAGGACTGCCGGAATGAAAGGCCTGGTCGGTTTTCTGATTATCCTGCTCTGCCTGCTGGCCGGCAATCTGGTGTCCGGCCTGCTGGCCTTGCCCATCCCGGGCTCCATTTTTGGCATGGTCTTCCTGCTGGCGCTGCTGATGACCAGGGCGGTGCGCCTGGAAACGGTCGAGCCGGCGGCGGGGCTTTTGGTGTCCCTGCTGATCCTGCTGCTGATTCCGGGTACGGTGGACATCATGGCCAACTTCCACAAGCTGGCGGGAGCGGTGCCGCAATTGGTCCTCATCGTCGTCGTTTCCACCGCGCTGGTCATCCTGGTCACCGGGCGGACGGCGCAGTCGCTCATCCGTTTGAAGGAGAAAAAGAACAAGGAGGCGGGCGATGGAGACGCTTAGGCAGCTGCTGGACGGCCCGCTGTTCGGCATCACGCTCACCATCCTTTCGATGGTTTTCATTCAGCTGCTTGGCCGAAAGGCGAAAACCTCCCTGCTCAACCCCCTTCTTTTCTCAACGGCGTCCATCATTGCCTTCCTGTACTTCACGGGCATCCCCCTGGAAAAATACCAGGCGGGCGGCCGGATGATGACGTTTTTCCTGGGCCCCGTCATCGTGTCGCTGGCCGTGCCGCTGTACAAGCAGCTGGACAAGCTGAAGGCGCATCTGGCGCCCGTCCTGCTGGGCGCGACCGCGGGGGTGCTGGTTTCCATCACAAGCGGCATCCTGCTGTCGCTGCTATTTGGCATCAGCCGCGAGCTGACCGTCTCCATGGCGCCCAAGGGAACCACCAGCGCGATTTCCATGGAGCTGGCCAAATCCCTGGGCGGGGACGGCTCCGTCGCCATCGCCTTTGTTATCTTCGCCGGTATTTTTGGCTATTCTGCCGGTGGCTGGCTGCTCAACCGCGCCGGCGTCACCCATCCGCTGGCCCGGGGGCTGAGCCTGGGCACCGCGTCCCACGCCTCCGGCACCCAGCGGGCCTTCGAGATGGGGGAGGAGGAAGGCGCGATGGCCTCCCTGGCCATCGGCCTGGTGGGCGTGCTGACATCCGTCTTCCTGCCGCCGCTGCTGAGGCTGTTTGGGCTGTAGTTTCCGGTAAAAAACCGAAGAATGGACAGCAAACCCAGACGCTGTGCCCAGGTTTCAGGTTGTCAATACCTTACTACGGAGTAAAATGCGGGGGGCTTCGGGGGGCGGCAGCCACCGATGGAAATCGTGTCGTCCGGCAATGCCTGTCGCGCGGGGCGTTTTCGCGAACAGCGAAAACATTCCGCAGCTATCCTCCGAATCGAAAAAGGTCTGCAGACCTTTTTCGATAATCTGAAACCCGGGCGTTGTGCCCGGGTTTGCTGGTTTTTGATGGAATTATACGACCGTGCCTTCCGCTTCCTCAGGTTGGGCCGCTTCGCGCCTTTCGTGCGTCCGCACGTCGAACCCGCCGCCTTCCACCGCGTCCACAATCAGGGTGTCGCCGTGGGAGGCCTGCCCCTTGATGAGAGCACGGGCGATGGCGGTTTCCACCTGGCTTTGGATGAGGCGCTTCATCGGCCGCGCCCCGTACACGGGGTCGTAGCCCAGGTCCATCATCCGGTCCTCCGCCTGGGGCGTGATTTCCAGGCCCAGCTGCCGGTCCTTGAGCCGCTCGCGCAGGCGTGCCAGCTGCAGGGAGATAATCTGCCGCACCTGGTCCCTGCCAAGGGGGGTGAAGATCACGGTCTCGTCGATGCGGTTTAAGAACTCCGGCCGGAAATGCGCACGCAGCAGCGCGCTCACGCTGTCCCGGGCCTGCGCGGACAGCTCGCCGTCGTCGCTGATGCCGTCCAGGATCTGGGCGGAGCCCAGGTTGCTGGTCATGATGAGGATGGTGTTCTTGAAGTCCACCGTCCGCCCCTGGCTGTCGGTCACCCGGCCGTCGTCGAGGATTTGCAGCAGGACGTTGAACACGTCCGGGTGCGCCTTCTCCATCTCGTCAAACAGGATGACCGAGTAGGGCTTGCGGCGCACGGCCTCTGTCAGCTGCCCGCCCTCCTCGTAGCCCACGTATCCCGGGGGCGCCCCGATGAGGCGGGAGACGGAGAACTTCTCCATGTACTCGCTCATGTCGATGCGGATGAGCATCTTCTCGTCGTCGAACAGGTTCTCCGCCAGCGCCTTGGCCAGCTCCGTCTTGCCCACGCCGGTGGGGCCCAGGAAGAGGAAGGAGCCGATGGGCCGCGCCTCGTCGGAGATGCCCGCCCGGGAGCGCAGGATGGCGTCGGAGACCAGGGCGATGGCTTCGTCCTGGCCGACCACGCGCCGGTGCAGGGTTTCCGGCAGGCTCAGCAGCTTTTCCCGGTCGCTCTCCAGCAGCTTGGTCACCGGGATGCCGGTCCAGCGGGCGACGATGCGCGCGATTTCGTCCTCCGTCACCTTGTCCCGCAGATAAACCGTCTTTTCCTGCCCGCTTTCGCGCGCCTCCTGCTCCTTCAACTGCTGCTGCAGCCTGGGCAGGTCGCCGTACTTGAGCTGGGCGGCGGCGTTGAGGTCGTAGCTGCGCTCCGCCTTGGTGATTTCGGCGTTGACGCGCTCGATTTCCTCGCGCAGCTTCTGGATTTTGCCGATTTCGCTCTTTTCGTTCTCCCACTTGGCCGTCATCTGGGCGTAGTCGTCCCTCAGGCCGGCCAGCTCCTGCTGCAGGTCCTCCAGCCGCCCCTTGCTCAGGCGGTCGTTTTCCTTTTTCAGCGCCGCCTCTTCGATTTCCAGCTGCATCACCTTGCGGCGGACCTCGTCGAGCTCCTGCGGCATGGAGTCCATCTCGGTCCGGATCATCGCGCAGGCCTCGTCCACCAGGTCGATGGCCTTGTCCGGCAGGAAACGGTCGGAGATGTAGCGGTGGGACAGGGTGGCCGCCGCAATCAGCGCGCCGTCCTGGATTTTGACGCCGTGGAACACCTCGTAACGCTCCTGCAGTCCGCGCAGGATGGAGATGGTGTCCTCCACCGTCGGCTCCTCGACCAATACCGGCTGGAAACGCCGCTCCAGCGCCGCGTCCTTTTCGATGTTCTTCCGGTACTCGTCGAGCGTCGTGGCGCCGATGCAATGCAGTTCCCCGCGGGCGAGCATGGGCTTGAGGAGGTTGCCCGCGTCCATCGCGCCTTCCGCCTTGCCGGCGCCCACGATGGTGTGCAGCTCGTCAATGAACATCAGAATCTGGCCGTCGCTCTTCTTGACCTCGGCCAGCACCGCCTTGAGCCGCTCCTCGAATTCCCCGCGGAACTTCGCCCCGGCGATGAGCGCGCCCATGTCCAGGGAGAAAATCGTGCGGTCTTTCAGGTTGTCCGGCACGTCCCCGCGGATGATGCGCTGGGCCAGCCCTTCGGCGATGGCGGTCTTGCCCACGCCGGGCTCGCCGATCAGGACCGGGTTGTTCTTGGTCTTCCGGCTCAGGATGCGGATGACGTCACGGATTTCGGCGTCCCGCCCGATGACGGGATCCAGCTTCTGGTTGCGGGCCAGCATCGTCAGGTCCGTGCCGTACTTGTTCAGTGCGTCGTAGTTGTCCTCGGGCGTATCGCTGGTCACGCGCGCGGCGCCGCGGACTTGGGAGAGCGCCTGGAGGAAGTCGTCCTCCCGGATATTGAAGCGCTTCATCAGCGCGGCCATCCCCCTGTCCGGCGCGCGCAACAACCCCAGGAACAGGTGCTCCACGGAGACGTACTCGTCCTTCATCCGCTCCGCCGCGGCGGCCGCCTCGCGCAGCGCGCGGTCCATGTCCTGGGAGACGTAGGTTTTTCCCTCTTCCCTCGCGCCGCCGCGCACCCGGGGCAGGCGCTCCACCTCGTCCCTCGCGTTCTGGGAAACGCCCCGCGCGTCCTTGCCCATGCGGTCCAGCAGCTGGAAAATCAGGCCGTCCGCCTCCTGGGTCAGGGCGGCCAGCAGATGCGCCTGCTCCAGCGTCTGGTTGGCGTATTCGCCCGCCAGGTTCTGGGCCTGCTGGATGGCCTCCAGGCTTTTTTGGGTGTATTTATTCTGGCTCATGCCAATCCTTCCTTTCGTTCAGACGGCCAAAGACTGACCATCTTTGACCTACTGCCATTATACACCCCTGGTGCCACCTGTCAATGCGGTTTGCTGTTTTTGTCCTACAAATTGACAAACAAATACGTGGAACGCCCGGCGCTTCTTGTCATATTCAAGCGCGATTTGATATACTCGCGCCTGGAAGGCGAATGCGGAAGGGGGGATTGGATGCGCCAGGGCTGGGCGCGGCGGCTGCCCCTGGTCGTGGGGCTGATGCTGCTCGCTTTCGCGCTCTACCGCTTCGACGCGGTGGTCAACCTGGTGCGCACCTTCCTGGCCATTGTTTCTCCGTTTATCATCGGCACTTTCATGGCCCTGCTCATCAACCTGCCGATGCGTTTTTTGGACCGCCTGCCGGTGTTCGGCTCCCTGGGGCCGAAGCTGTCCAAGGTCAAGCGGGCGATGACCCTCACGCTGTCCCTGGCTATCGTGCTGGCCTCGATCGCCCTGCTGCTGGTGGTCATCATCCCCGAAATCGTGACGGCCGTGGAGCGCCTTATCCGCGTCATCCCCGGGATGCTCAAGGACCTGGAGACCTGGCTCAGCGACCGCAACGAGAACATCCGGACGGCGCTGGGTCTGGCTGAAACGGATGAGCGTGACGTGCGCGACCTGTTCCAGCGTGCCTACCAGTTTTTGATCGGCGGCCTGAGCGCGACCTCCGGCATGGTGTTCTCCGCTGCCCAGACGCTGCTCAACCTGATTGTCAGCCTGGTGTTCGCGATTTACCTGCTCTTCAGCAAGGAAAGAATCAAAAGCCAGCTGAACCGACTGATTCGCGCAGCCCTGCCGCAAAAGGCCGGCGCCTTTGTCCAGCGGTTGGTCCGGCTGCTCGTCCAGGCGTACTCCAATTTCCTGGCCGGACAGTGCCTGCAGGCCTTCGTCTCCTCCCTGATGACGGTGGCGGTCATGCTGCTGTTCGGCTTTCCCTACGCGGTGCTCGTGGGGCTGATTACCTTCGTCGCCGCCTTCATCCCGATTTTCGGCCCGTTCATCTCCGGCACCTTGGGCACCCTGCTGGTGCTTACAGCGGATCCCGGGCAGACGCTCTGGTTCCTGCTCGCCTTCTTTGTCGTCCAGCAGATCGCCGGCTCGGTCGTCTACCCGCGCATCATGTCCAGCGCCATCGACATCCCCTCCATCTGGGTGCTCGTCGCGGTCACGCTGGGTGGCGGCGTGATGGGCATCCCCGGCATGCTGCTGTTTATCCCACTGGCCGCCGTCGCCTATCGCCTCACGGCGGAGTTCGTGCGCGGGCGGGAAACCGCGGCGCTCCGCCAGGCGGAGGAGACGCATGATTCGATGTGAAGGGCTGACGAAGTCCTATGAAGGAGATGGCATCGCGGACCTGACCCTCAGCGTGCTGCCGGGGGAGGCCCTGGGCCTGCTGGGGCCGGGCGGCGCGGGCAAGTCCCTGACGCTGCGGGTATTGATGGGGCAGATCCGCGCCGACGCCGGGACGGCGGAAATCGCCGGGAATGACTGCTGGAAAAAACGCCGCGAAGTGCAAAAAAAGGTGGCTTACGCCCCCGCCTCCCCGGTCCTGGAAGAGGAGGCGACAGGGGAAAACTACCTGCGCTTCGTCGGGCGCTTCCGGGGCGGCTTCAACCCGAAAAAGGCGCGCGACTTTGCCCAGCGCCTGGATGTGGGGCTGACGGGAAGCTGCCGCAGGATGAGCCCGGAGAACCGCAAGAAGCTCAGTCTGCTGGCCGCCTTTTCGCTGGACCGGGACGTGCTGTTGCTGGACGAGCCGTCCGTGGGGCTGGGTTCCCTGGCGCGCTCGGCGCTTCTGGACGCGGTCGCGTCCGCGCGCGAAGCGGGCTGCGCCGTCCTGATGACCTTCCACGCGCTGGAGGAGGCGCGCCGCTTTTCCAGCCACGTCGCCATCATCCGAAAAGGCCGCCTGGTGCTTAACCAGCCGGTCTCCTCCCTCAGCCAGACCCGGCAGAAGGTCTACCACGTGACCTTTGCGACGGCGCAGGAAGCGGCCCGCTTCGCGGCGGAATGGGAGGCGGGCGTCGAGCTTTTCGGCTCCCGCGCCATGGTCGCCATCCCCGCCAGCCCGCAGGTGCTGCTCAAGACCCTCGCCCGCTATGACGTAAGCGACCTTGTGGGCGGGCGCGATGAGGGCGAGGAAGGCTTCCTGCGCTTTTACGGGGACGATATCGTATGATTCCGTCCCTTTTCGGCTTCCGGTTCCGGCAGCGCCTGCTCCCGCAGCTGCCCGCCCTGCTGTTGTCCATGCTGCTGGGCGCCCTGGCTGTTTTCTTCTACCGGCCGGAGCAGCTGGCCGGCCTGCAGGCCCTGCGGCAGGGATTGCCGGAGGTCTTCACCTTCCTGGGGATGGAGGGTAGCCCCCACCTGGCCGCCCATACGGGCGGGCTGCTCTATGGCTTCCTGATGCCCCTGGCCGTCATCTTCAGGGCGGCATCCTCCGCCCATGAGCTCGTCGCCCGGCCGCTGGCGGACGGCCGCGCCGCCATGTACCTGGCTTCCGGCCACCGGCGGGGCGCCATCCTGCTGACGCTGTGCCTCCTGGTCCTGCTGGAATCCTTGTTCCTCGCCCTGGCTTCCTTGCTGGGCCAGGCGCTCTCGGCGCTAGTTTTCTTCCCGGGCGCGGGCCTTGCCCCCCTTGCGCGGCAGGGACTGGGCTTTGCGCTCGTCGTCCTGCCGTTCCCGGCGCTGGCCTCGCTGCTGGCCGTGCGGGCGGCTTCCCCGCGCAGCGCCTGGAGGGGTTCCGTCCTGATCCTGTCAGCCTTCCTGCTGTTTTCCCTGTTCGCCCGCCTTCCGGGCTGGACGCGCGCGCTGCGCTTCCTGACGCCGCTGACGCTGTGGAAAGGCGCCCTGCTGTCGTCCGGCGCCGGCGGCTTTTCTGATGCGCTCTGGGCGCTGCCGCTGACGGCTGTTTTCCTGGTTCTCGCGCTGCTGTCCTTTTCCCGCAGCGAACTGTAAAGGGAGGTTTCCTTGCCGGATTCGTTTGCCATCCATCCCTGGAAGGTCGTCCAGACCGCTTTCCGCCCGGAGGACCAGCGCTTCGCGGAGAGCCTGATGTCCCTGGGCAACGGCGCCTTCGGGCTGCGCGGAAATTTTGAGGAGCACTATTCCGGTGACACCCACCGGGGCACCTACCTGGGCGGCGTCTGGTTCCCGGACCGGACCCGCGTGGGCTGGTGGAAGAACGGCTACCCCGAGTACTTCGGCAAGGTCATCAACGCCGTCAACCTCATCGGGGTGGACGCCATCGTCAACGGTGTCAGGCTGGATCTGGGGGTTCTCGAAGTCCTGGATTTCCAGCGCGAGCTGGACATGGAAAAGGGCCTGCTCAGCCGGAGCGTAACGCTCAGAACGCCGGAAGGCCGGTTATCGCTGGATACCGAGCGGTTCGTATCGATGGATGACAAATCCCTGCTGGCTTTGCGCTTCCGGGTCAGGGCGGACTATCCCGCCCGGGTGTGCCTGTCCGCTTTCCTGGACGGGGATGTGCACAACGAGGACAGCAACCACGGCGAGCAGTTCTGGGAGCATCTGGGCGCTGCGTCCCAAGGTGGGGAGGCGCCGGGTGGGGCGTTGCTCAGCCGCACCCGGGAGAACCCCTTCGGCACGCCGCGCTTTGCCGTGGCGGCCGCCTTCCGCGCCGATTGCTCTATGCCCCTCGCCCGCGCCGAGGAGCGGGCGGGCTGGTCGTCCGTCGCCTTCGAGGCGCCCGTGCCGGCGGGCGAGGCCGTCGTTCTCCATAAGTTCTGCTGCGTCGCCACGGACCGTGACTTCCCCGCGGACGGGTTGGTTGGCAGGGCGGAGGGCTTCGCCGGAAAGGCCGCCCAAGCCGGGTATGAGGCGCTCAGGGAAGCGCACATCGCCGCCTGGGCGCGCAAATGGGAGGCCGCGGACGTTGTCATCCGGGGGGACGCGGGGGCGCAGCAGGGCATCCGGTTCAATCTCTTCCATCTGCTGTCCACCTACACGGGCGAGGACGCGCGGCTCAACATCGGCCCCAAGGGCTTTACGGGGGAGAAGTACGGCGGCGCGACCTACTGGGACACGGAGGCCTTCTGCTTTCCCGTCTATCTGGCCACCGCGGGCGAAAAGGTCGCGCGCCAGCTGCTGCGCTACCGCCATGACCAGCTGCCCGGCGCTTTCCACAACGCCGCGCGGCAGGGGCTGCCCGGCGCCCTGTTCCCGATGGTCACCTTCAACGGCGTGGAATGCCACAACGAATGGGAAATCACCTTCATGGAGCTGCACCGCAACGGGGCGGTCGCCCATGCCATCTTCAACTATACGCAGTATACCGGCGACGGGAGTTACCTGTTCTCGGAAGGGCTGGACGTGCTGCTGGGCATCGCGCGCTTCTGGGCGGGGCGCGTGCATTTCAACGCCTGGACGGGCAGCTACATGCTCCATGGCGTCACCGGGCCCAACGAATACGAGAACAACGTCAACAACAACTGGTACACCAATCGCATCGCCGCCTGGTGCCTGGACTACTTCCTTTCGTCCTTCAGGCGCGCGCCTAAAGACCGCAGGGCCGCGCTGGGCGTCGCCCCGGACGAGCTTGCCGCCATGGAAAAAATCTGCCGGAACATGTACGAGCCACGGGACGAGGCGCGCGGGGTCTTCATCCAGCACGACACCTTCCTGGACAAGGAGCTGCTTCCGGCCGCGGCCATCCCGGCGGAAGAGCGGCCGCTCAACCACCACTGGAGCTGGGACCGCATCCTGCGCTCCTGCTATATCAAGCAGGCCGACGTCCTCCAGGGCCTGTATTTCCTGGGCCACCTCTACGACCAGGAAACCAAGGAGCGAAACTTCAGGTTCTACGAGCCCATGACGGTGCACGAGTCCTCCCTTTCACCCAGCGTGCACGCCGTGCTGGCGGCCGAAATCGGCGAAAGGGAGAAGGCGGTGGAGATGTACCGCCGCACCGCCCGGCTGGATCTGGACGACATCAACCGGGACACGCGGGACGGCCTCCATGTGACCAGCATGTCCGGCGCCTGGCTGGCCATCGTCCAGGGCTTTGCCGGCATGCGCACGGCGGACGGAAACCTGTCGTTCTCGCCCTTCCTCCCGGAAGGCTGGCAGGGCTATTCCTTCCGCTTCCTGTACCGCGGGCGCGTCCTGCGCTTTGAGATGGAGACAGGCGAGGCCAGGCTTTCACTGCTGTCCGGCAGCCCCCTGGCCGTCCGCCTGTGGAACCGGGAGCACTTCCTGGAGCGCCAAATCATATCGGAGGGGGGAAACGCATGAAAAAGCTGTTCATCTCCGCGGACATCGAGGGCACCTGCGGCATCGCCGGCTGGGACGAGACGGAACGGAAGAACCTGGAATACGCCGTCTATGCCGCCCGGATGAGCCGGGAAGTGGCGGCCGCCTGCGATGGAGCAATCAGGGGCGGCATGGACCTGGTCGTCGTGCGCGACGCGCATGATTCCGCGCGCAACCTGGACGCAGAGTTGCTGCCGAAGGACGCGCAGCTGCTGCGCGGCTGGGGAGAGGACCCCCTGGGCATGATGATGGGCCTGGACGACAGCTTCCACGGCGCCGTTTTCACCGGCTACCACGACGCCGCGGGCACCGGCTCCAGCCCGCTCTCCCACACCATGAGCCTGGGCGTCGTCTGGATGACCCTCAATGGAGAGACCGTAAGCGAGGCCCTCATCAACGCCTACTCCGCGGCCTATTACGGCGTGCCCGTCATCGCGGTCACGGGGGACGCGGGCATCTGCGCGAAAATGAAGGCGCTCATCCCCGCCTGCCAAACCGTCCCTGTCAACAAGGGCTCCGGGGCCGCGGTGCTGAGCATCCAACCGCATCTGGCGCGGGAGCGCATCCGGGAGGCGGTCATGGCGGCCTGCCAGATGCCCCGCGAGGACTTCCGCCTCGCGCTGCCGGAGCGCTTCCGCCTGGACGTGCGCTACCGCGAGCACGCCCGCGCCTTCAAGGCCTCCTTTTATCCCGGCGTCCAGCAGCTGGACAGCCACACCCTGCGCTTTGAGGCGGAGGACTGGATGGAAGCGCTGCGGATGATGCACTTTTGCCTATGAGAACGCGAGCTGCAAAACTGCCCTGGGCGCTCGCGGGCGTCCTGCTGGTTCTTCTTCCGCGCTTCCTGCCGCCCGTCTGGGGCTTGTCGGCGGACGCCGCCCAGGTCCTGGGCATCTTCCTGGGCACGGTGCTGCTCTGGCTGGCGGTGGACGTCTCCTGGCCCAGCGTGCTTTGCCTGCTGGCGCTGAGCCTGTTGCCTGGCGTGGGCACCGGCGCGGTGCTCTCCGCCTCCTTCGGCAACGCCACCATCTGGTTTCTGGTTTTTTCCTTCCTGCTCACCTACGCGCTGAGCGAAACGGGCTTCCTGCGACGGGTCGCGCTCGCTTTCCTGTCCAACCGCTTCGCGGCGAAAAGCCCCCTGGCCTTCGGGTTCATGTTTCTGCTGGCGGTGCTCGTCCTGGGCAGTTTCATCGCCCCGACGGTCACCTTCCTGCTGTTCTTCGCGCTGCACCGCGAGGCGGCGGAGGCGCTGGGGCTCAAGCCCGGGAGCGCGCTGATGAAGGCCCTGATGGTGGGGACCGCCTGCGTCACCTCCATCTCCTGCGCGATGACGCCCATTGCCCACACCTTCCCGCTCATGGCGCTGGGGTTTTACGAGGCGGCGACCGGGGAGACCATCAGCTACCTGTCCTACCTGAGAATCGGCCTGCCCGCGGGCCTGCTGCTGTTCGCCTGCACCTGTCTGCTTCTCTGGCTGGGATTCGGCCGGAAAATCCGGGAGGAAAACGCGAACCCGGGCGCGCTGCGTCTGGCTGCGCCCGGGCCGCTTTCCCGCGGCGAGGTGTTCTCGGCGCTCGTGTTCTTCCTGGTCGTCCTCGCCTGGCTGCTGACCGGTATTCTTCCGGATGCCCTGGGCAAACTGGGCGCGCTGGGCACCGTCTGGCCGGCCATGGCCGGGGTGCTGCTGCTGTCCGCGCTGCCCCTGGGCGGCAAGCCGCCGCTGGACTTGAAACGCGGTTTGTCCCAGGGCGTTTCCTGGGTCAGCATCCTGCTGTGCGCCGCCGCGCTGGCCTTGGGCAAATACGTCGCGGCGGAGGAGTACGGCATGACCCGGGGCGTGGGCGAATTGCTCAAGCCCCTGATGTCCTCCCTGGGCGCAGCGGGGGTCACGGCGGTCCTCATCGCGGCGACGGTGCTGATGACCAACTTGATTTCAAACATCGTCACGACGACCGTCATGTACAACCTGGCCGCCGCCATCCTGCCAGCGCTGGCTGTCGCGGGCGCCGCCGTCCCCATGAAAACCGCCGCCATCCTGGTGGGGATGTGCGCCTCCCTGGCCTTCGCCACGCCGCCCGCCATCGCCCACGTCGCGCTGGCCGCCGGATCGGACTGGGCAGGCCCCGGCGACATGCTCCGCTACGGCGGCGTCCTGGCGCTGCTGTCCGTCGCGGCCGTTCTGGTTTTTGCATTGCTGTAAGAATATTAGTTGCATACTGGACAAATAATTCGATTGGTGTTATGATTCGTGCCGTTTCGACTTGGCCTCGGAGTATGGATGCCTGTTATTAAAGGATATTTAATCTGACTGGTCGAAACATTTCGCGGCGAACGCTTATTGCCGGTTGCAGATGTCCGGCGCCTGTCCGCGAAACCGCGCTCTCCTGCCTGACAGACCGATGCATTATTGTAGAAGGCGGTAACACAGATCATGCAAGAGATTCTATTTATTCCCCTGGTCGAAAACTTTGTCTTCCGGGAATGCAGCCCTGGCTGGGTCCTGAAACGCCAGCTGACGAGCCTACACGCCCTGGTCTATGTGACCGAGGGGCAGGGGGAGTTCGCTATCGACGACGTCGTGTACCCTGCCGCGCGGGGCGACCTGTTGTATTTCCCGCCGGGCGTATGGCGCGAGGTGACGGCCGACGCCAAAAAGCCGTTCCGGTACTACGCGTTTGAGTTCCAGCTCTTTGACGAGCAGTTCCATCCGACCAAGCTCCCCCTGCCCCTGCACAACCGCATCGGGCAGGACGTCAAGCTCGAGCATATCCTCATCCGCGTGCGCCAGGCCTGGGCGCTGCGGGAGTCATCCTGCCGGATGCAGGTGACGGCCCTCTTGATGGAATGCCTCTGCCACCTCATGTACATCACGGGGCTCAGGCAGGGGGCGGGCTCGGATCCCCGCATCCAGAAGGCGGCCGCCTTTGTGACCGAAAACGTGTCCCGCCACCTCAGCGCGGCGGAAATCGGCGAGGCGGTCGGGCTTCACCCCGGCTACCTCAACAAGTTGACCCTCAAGCATACCGGGATGACGGCCAGCCGATTCGTTACCAGCATCCGGGTCAATATGGCCGAGGACGCCATCATCTACGAGGGGATATCCATCGGGGAGGCGGCGCGCCGCTTCGGGTTCTCCGACATCTACCATTTCAGCAAGGTATTCAAGAAGTTCAAGGGTTACACGCCCTCGACGGTCAAGATGCTAAAGCGCTGAGACCGGAACGGGTCAGGCGCCGCGAAAGCGGCGCCTGTTTTTTTTAAGACCGCCCGCCGGGGTCAGTTCCCCGGCCACCGGTCCAGCAGCACCACCCGCGCCGGCGCGCCGTCCGCGCCCCGGATGCTCAGGGGCAGCGCCAGCATGACGTAGTTCCCGGCCTCCACGCCCTTGAGCGCGAGCCCCTCGATAATCAGGATGCCCTTCCGCATCAGCGCCAGGTGGGTCTCATGCCCGGGCTGGTCACGCTCGATGCCCAGCGCGTCGATGCCCACGCCTTTAACGCCGGTTTCCGCCAGGTACTCCGCGCCGTCCTTCTTCAGGTAAACGAAGTCGGCCTGAAAGGTCTCGTCATCGGAGTTGCGCGTGCGCATCAGCACGAACTCACCGGCCTGGATCTGGTGGGGGAGCAGGTCGTCCCTGGTGATGCCGCCCCTGACCCCGCTCAAGTCCAGCACGCGGCAGGCGGTCAGCAAGCTGGACAATGGCAGGGTTTCCGTCGTCCCGCCTCCCGCTGTCATATGCAGCGGGGAATCGATATGCGTCCCCGTATGCAGGGGCAGTTCCAGCCTGGATTCGTTCACGCTGTCACGGGGGATTTGCCGCGTAATGGTATGGACGGGGCGGTTCGCCTCCCGGTTCTTGTATACCTGCATGCCCGGGTGAATCTGCATGGAAACGTCGATGATCCTCATCGGGGTTCCTCCTGTGTCAATGGTTCCGCGCGGATTCCGGCAGGTCGATTTCCCGCCACTCCCTGCCTTCCTCGTGCAGGAGCCGGTCGGCGCGCGCCGGCCCCCTGGAGCCCGCGGCGTAGTTGGGGAAGGCCTGGCCGCCCTCGGCGCACATCTGCTCGACGGACTCCACGAACTGCCAGGACTGCTCCAGTTCGTCCCACCGCGTGAACAGCGAGGAGTTGGCGCGGAAGGCCTCCAGTATCAACTGCTCGTACGCTTCCGGCACGTTGCCCTGAAAGCGGATGTTCTGCGAGTAGTTCAACTCCACCTGGTTCATCCGGAACTCGTTGCCCGGCTTCTTGGCGTTGATCTGGAAATACATGCCCTCCGCCGGCTGCACCTCGATGACCAGCAGGTTGGGCGGCTGCTCCCGGAACTCCTGGTAATAGTTGACGCCCGGGAGGCGCTTGAACTCGATGACAATCTGGGTGCGCCGCCTGTCCAGGCGCTTGCCCGCGCGGATGTAGATGGGCACGCCGCCCCAGCGGAAATTGTCCACGCTCGCCCGCAGCGCGATATAGGTGGGCACGGTAGAATCCGGCGCGACGTCGGGCTCCACCCGGTACCCCGGCACCGGCTTACCCAGGGAGGTACCCGGCCCGTACTGCCCCATGGCGATGCCGGCGCAAACGCCCACGGGCTCGTAGCGCCGCAGCGCGCGCAGCGCCTTCACTTTCTCGTCCCGGATGGACTCCGGCATCAGGTCGGCGGGCGGCTCCATCGTGATGAGCGCCAGGATCTGCAGAAGGTGGTTCTGCAGCATGTCCTTGAGGATGCCGGATTGCTCGTAATAGGCGCCCCGTCCTTCCACGCCCAGCGTCTCCGCGGAGGTTATCTGGATGTTGTCGATATAGTGGTGGTTCCACAGCGGCTCAAAAATCGAGTTGCCGAAGCGGATGGCCAGGATGTTGCGGATCATCTCCTTGCCCAGGTAGTGGTCGATGCGGTACACCTGCTTTTCGTCCAGCGCCTCGGTGATGGTGGCGTTGAGTTCCCTGGCCGAAGCCAGGTCCGAGCCGAAGGGCTTCTCGATCATCACCCGGTGGTCGGGGTTCCGCTTGACAATCAGCTGGTTCTGCCGCAGCCGCTGCACGATGAGCCCGAAGAACTCCGGCGCCACCGCCAGGAAGAACAGCCGCACGGCGGGCGCCTTGTACAGCGACTCGTTTTTCTCCAGCCACTCCCTGAACTCGGCGTAGCTGCCGGGGTCGGAGATGAACTCCATCCGCTTGTAGTGCAGCTTGGACAAAAAGCGCTCCATGTGCTGCTCGTCCACGCCGCTGCGCGAATGCTCCTTCACCGAAGCCCGCGCCTGTTCCCGGTATTCCGCTTCTGTCAGGTCCCGCCGCCCGATGGAAATGACCGAGCACTCCTCCGGCAGCCGCCCCTCCGCAATCAGGTGGTACATCGCGGGCAGCAGCTTGCGGTGCGTCAGGTCTCCCGTGCCGCCGAAAATCATCATCAGCAGGGAGCGGCCGGGGGTTTCGTGGTGGTTTTTCAAGGTCATGAAACAGCCTTTCCGCCGTTGCGGCCGTCCGTCGCTTCAGGCCAGCGGCAGCCGCAGCGTCCCGGCGAGCCTGTGAGTCTCCCCGTACACCCGGACGGGGAGGGCGGCGCCGTCGGTCAGGTCGAATTGTATGCCATCCCGGCTGACTTTGACAACCGCCCGGGAGCCCCGCCAGCGGAGGGTGAAGGAATAGCCGTCTATACCCCCGGGCAGGCAGGGGCGGAAGGAAAGCCCCGATTCGCCGATTCTCAGCCCGCCGAAACCGTAGGCGACGCCCATCCAGCAGCCGCCCATGTTGGCCGCGTGGATGCCGTCCCCGGTGTTGCCGTGGGTGTTCTCCAGGTCCAGCGCGGCGGAGCGGCGGTAATACCCGAAGGCTTTTTCCGTGTCGCCAATCCGCGCGGCCATGATGGAGAACACGCACTCGGACAGCGAGGAGTCGTGGGTCGTCCGCTTTTCGTAGTACGTATAGGTCGCGCGCATCACCTCCGGCGGGATGCCGTCCTCGTACAGCATCATGGCCAGCACCGCGTCCGCCTGCTTGCAGACCTGGTGGCGGTACAGGAACAGCGGATGGTAATGCATCAGCAGCGGGAAGCGCTCCTTTGGAATGGCGCCCAGGTCCAGTTCCTGTTTCCTGAGGAACGCGTCGTCCTGGGCCAAGATGCCAAGACCGGCGTCCAGGGGCAGGTACATCCCCTCCGCAGCCTTTGAGAATTCCTCCGGTTCTCCCGGCTCAAACCCCAGCTCCGCCTCGCTTTTTCCCGTCCCCCGCAGGGCTTCCAGCAGGCGGAGCAGCCCGCGCAGGTGGGCCTGGGCGGAGCGGTTGGTATAGTAGTTGTTGTTGACCACGCAGCTGTACTCGTCCGGCCCCGTCACGCTGTCAATCCGGAAGGCCCCCTGATGCCAGTGGCCGGCGTCGAGCCACAGCCGCGCAGTGTCCAGCAGGACGGGCAGGCCGGTCCTCTCCATGAACGCCAGGTCTCCGGTTGCGGACCAGTAGTCCAGGAAGGCGTGCGCGACGGCCCCGTTGATATGGTACTGTGCCGAGCCGGAGGGGAAGTAGGAGGAGCACTCCGCGCCTGCGATCGTCCGCCAGGCGTACAGCGCCCCTTTGGGATGCCCCATTTCCCGGGCGTGCAGCCGCGCTTCGCCAAGCATCAAGGCGCGGCTTTCCAGCAGCGCGCGGGCCGCCTGCGGGCGGGTGAGGAGGATGAAGGGGAACACGTAGATTTCCGTATCCCAGAAGTAGTGACCCTCGTACCCCTCCCCGCTCAAGCCCTTGGAGGAAACGTTCCCCACGCCGTCCTGGCCGGCGCTGGACAGCAGGCAGTAAGCGGAGTATTCCAGGCTTGCGTCCAGCAGGTCGTTTCCTTCGATTCCGCATCGGGTTTCCCCGCGGAAACGCCCCAGGTATTCCTCCTGCCTCATTGCCCAGAAGGCAAAGGGGTGTTCCGCAGCGCTTTCCAGCAGTTCCCGGGCGGACGCCAAAGGGGCCGGGAACCGCCTGGAATCCGTATAGACGCAGTATTTCGTCAGCCGCAGGGTCTGCGCGGCGGCGGCCTCCATTTTCAACAGCGCAATAGCGCTTTGCGCATTGGCGCTCACTTCCTGGTCAATATCCCCCTCCCAGCGATGGGTAACCGCGCATGCCGCCCGAAGCCCGGAGCCCCGCGCTTCGACCAGCGCCGTCAGCGTCCCGTCCTTGGCGGACAGGCCGACCACATCCATCAGTTTCTTCCCGTGGTGCGCCTTGCGGGGGTCGTTGGGGTCAAAGTCCTGCGTGACGTCCCCCTGCAGGGTGGAGGAAACCTCGATTTCACCGCACCAGTTCAGCGGGGTGATTTCAAGGCGGATGAGCGCCAGCTGCGGCAGGTCGAACGAGGCCAGCCGCCGGAACGCCAGCGCGGTCTTTCTGCCGTCGGGCGAGGTCCATTCCAGGCTGCGCGCATAGGTTCCCTTCCGGGTATCCAGCGTCTGCTCGAACCTTTCCGCCTGCCCCTCAAAACAGCTGAACGTCTCGCCCGAGAGGGTGACGCCCATGCCCTGCGCGTCGGGCAGGTTGGCCATGCTCTGCTGGTTCTTCGCGAAGCCGTGCAGCCGCTCCTCATAGAAAATCGGAGCGGACGCGTAGAACCCGTTGATATAGGTGCCCCTGACGGAACGGACGCCGTCCGGCACGCCCTCCTCAAAGCAGGCGCGCAGGCCCAAGTACCCGTTCGCGGTATGAAACAGGGTTTCCCGCAGCGCGATTTCACCCTCCGCCAGCCCTTCCCTGCTTAGCAGCATCCGCGCCTCCTTCCGGGGCTTGCCGCCCCTTGCAAAGAACCGGCCCGGATGGCGTCCACCCGGGCCGGCGTTTCTGTCGGGCCTCAGTCGGCCCTGACCCTGATTTTGTTGATGAAGCCGCGGACCGGCTTGCCGTTGTACACGGTCTCGATGTAAGCCCAGTGATCCTTCCAGTCCTCATAGGCCAGAATCGTGACCTTGGTGCCCACCGGGATTTCAAACAACCAGGTGGGGTTGACAATTGGGTCGTCCGTCAGGGACGCCTTGGATACGATGGTGCCGGGCTGCCCTGCGAACTTGAGCTGATGGAGCTTGACGTTGGCGGGGACGGTGTTCGCGGGGACGTAGCCCACGCGGTAGAGGTTGTTGCTCAGCCCATAGCCGATGAGCGCCCACTTGCCGTCCAGGCCCCACACACGGACCCGGCCGCCGCCGAGGTTGGCCTTGCCGCTGTTGGCGCGCAGGTAATTGGTGCCGGGGCCGGTATACACCGCGACGGCTTTCCCGCTGTAGGAGAAGTTCTGGTACGCGGGCAGGATCGGAATTTTCCCGCCGGGCTGCGGCTGGGGGCCGGGGCCCGGGCCCGGGGCCCTGTAGGTGAAAACCACGTGGCTGGGGTTGGTGGTTCCGTCTGGTTTGGCGGTCACGGTGATGGGGGAACGGCTGACGAGCGCGTACCCGGCTGGCACGTAGGTTCCAAACGCCTTGACTTCGACCGGCTGGTCCGAGGAAACGGGGACTGTCGTCTGGAACAGGGTCGCGCCGTTCTCTTCCTTGTAGTAGACGGGCACGTTGACCGTCACGGCGGGGCCGGGAGGCGGCGCGCTGCCCCTGAAGGTGAAGATAACCTGTGGAGGGTTCGCCATGCCGTCAGGCGAAACCGTCACCGTGACGGGGGAACGGCTGACCAGCTTGTAGCCGGGCACGTGAGACCCGAACGCCTTGACTTCCAAGGACTGCCCGGATTCGGCCGTGACGGTGGACTGGTACAGGATGGCGCCGTTCTCCGCCTGGTAGATGACAGGGATGTTCACAGAAACCGGCGGTTTGGGCGGCGTCGTGCTGCGGCTGAAAGTGAACACGACATGGGAGGGGTTCGCGACGCCGTTGGGGGTGACCGTCACGGTGACGCTGGCGGGACGGCTGATCAGCTTATAGCCGGGCACGTTTGACCCGAACGCCCGGACTTCCATCGGCTGCCCGGATTCAACAGTGACGGTGGTTTGATACAGGATAATCCCGTTCTCGTCCTGGTAGGTGACAGGCACGGTTACCGAGACCGGCGGTCCGGGAGGCGCGTAGGTGAAGACAACCTCGCTGGGTGAGATTCCGCCGTTGCTGTACACGGTCACCTGCACGCTGCGCTGGCTCACCAGCACGAAGCCCGCGGGCGCCCGCCCGTCGTTGGCGCTGAGGGTGTGAGAGCCCTGGGGCAGGGAACGCGTTTCGGTGAACAGGACGTTGCCGTAGATGTCTTCGTACCGGATGCTGATGTTCGCGCTGACCGGCCTGGAATAGACGAATACCACGCGGTAGGTTGACGCGGTGCCGTTGGAGTACACCGTAACCTGCGCGCTCCGGGCGCCCTGCAGGGTGTAGCCGCTGGGCACGCGGCTGTCATCGGCGGAGATGGTGTAGGTTCCCGTCGAGAAGCTGCGGCTCTCGCTGTGCAGCGTCCGCCCGTCCGTATCCCTGTACTCGATACCGATGTTCACGTTCACGGGAACCGCGTAGGTGAACAGCACCTGGCCGGGGGTCGCATAGCTGCCGGAATACACGTTGACCGTCACGCTGCGCGCGCTCTGCAGCACGTAACCGCGCGGTACCTTGCTGTCGTCTGCTGTGACGATGTGCGTGCCCTGGGGGAGGTTTCTGGTCTCCGAGAACAGCGGCCGGCCCGCGGCGTCCGCGTAGACGACCTGTACGCTGGCCTGTGAAGGCCGCTTGTAGGTGAAGATGACACCGCTGGGGTAGCTGACGCCCTGGTCGCTGACGAACACCATGACGCTGCGGGAAGACGTCAGGGTCATGCCCGCGGGCACAAGGCTGTCGTTGGCGGTGATGGTCGCATAACCGGGAGGAACGGTTTGGGAGGCGGTATGCAGCACGTTGCCCGTCTCGTCCCGGTAGCTGATGCTGACCACGGCGCTGGTCGGCCTTGGCGTCGCGGCGCTGGACTGGCTCAGGAGGAAATTGACCGCGCTGGGAGCGGCCGTCCCTGAGGTGGAAACGACCACCACGGCGTCCGTCGCGCCGGACAGGCTGTAGCCGGCGGGGACCTTGGACAGGTCGGCGCGCACGAGATGGGCGCCGGGGGTCAGCGTCCGGGTCTCGGTCGCCAGCACCTGGTTGAACACGTTGCGGTAGTTGACCGGAACCGTGGCGGCCATCACAGGCGGCGGCGTGGGCTGCAGGTAGCCGGGTTCATACGTAAAGATGACGCCGCTGGGGACGGGAAGCCCGTTGCTGCCCAGGGTCACGTACACGCTGCGCGCGCTGATCAGGCGATAACCGGGCACCTGGCTGTCGTCCGCCGAAATGATGTTCTGCCCGGCGCGCAGCGGCGCAAAAACAGTCCTGAGTGTCTGCCCCTGGGTTGTGCGGTAGTAAACCGGCACCGTATACTGGGAACCCAGTGGAATCGGCGTCTGGTAGGGGAAGTAATACACCAGGGTATTGCTGATATAAGCGAAGGATCCGTCCGCCATCAGGATTTCGTACCATCCGCCGGCGACCTGGCCGGTGGTCTGGAACAACTGGCCCGGACTGGCTGTCCCCACAATGGGGAAGGATGTGCTTCCGCCGCTGCGGAGGTTGACGTTCTGATTGTGCGTCACCGTTACCTCGCCGACCAGCGCGCTCCCGTCCGCCACCGCGGGGAGGGCGGGGACACCGGCCAGCAGCATCAGCGCCAGCAGCACGGCGGCCGTTTTTTTCAGTCTCAAGTTCAACATTGCTCACCTCGTTTGTTCAGTCGGGGGATTTGCTTGTTCCGCTATCATTATAACCGGCGAACCTGCGGCTAATCGCCGTGCTATAATGACGCAAAGGAAGCGGAGGTAAAGATGCGCCATTCCGGGGGATACGACAGGCAGATGCGGGAGGCCATCGACGGGCTGGTTTCCCTGGGGCAAGTGCGGCCGACGCTCCTGCTTCATGTCTGCTGCGCGCCTTGCTCAGGGCCGGTCATGGAGCAACTGTCGGCATTCTTCAGGGTGGTCGTCTACTTCGACAACCCCAACCTGGACAGCCGGGCTGAGTTTGACCGCCGCGCGTCGGAGGCGGAGCGCCTGGTCCTTGGTACCGGCTGGGCGGAGCGGGTCGTCATCGCCCCTTACGACGCCGACGCTTTCCTGAAAGCCGTTTGCGGCCTGGAGGGGGAACCGGAGGGAGGGGCGCGCTGTGCCGTCTGCTTTGCCCTGCGCCTTGGCCGCTCTGCCCGCGCGGCCAGGGACTTGGGATGCGATTTGTTCACCACCACCCTTACCATCAGTCCCCGGAAGGACGCCGCCCTATTGAACCGTCTGGGCGGGGAGGCCGGGCGGAAGGCAGGGGTCCCCTTTTTGCCCAGCGACTTTAAAAAACGGGGCGGTTACCAGCGTTCCCTGGAAATCAGCCGGACGCACAGCCTGTACCGCCAGGATTACTGCGGATGCGCCTTTTCCCGCCGTGCGCGGCGTTCCGGGGCCCAATAGCCTGGTTCCGGCGCCATCCTACAGATAAAACGAAGCGCGGGGCGCCTTTCATGCAGGCCCCCTGCGCTTTTACTGGACCTCAAGGCAGCCCGCAGGCAGGGTGACGGTTCGGGATTCTCCGCTTTCTAAAACGATCGTTCCTGACACGGCGCCAAACAGCAGCCAGAACGGCGGTAGCGGGCTGAACAGCTTCGCCTTTGCTCGGGTTTCCAGGGCTGGCTTGAACGCCAGGCTGAGCCGCCCTGCTCCGTCCCTGATTTGCCAGGGGGTCAGCCCTTCCGCTCCGCCTTGCCGCTCCTGCCGGAAGGTAACCGCCCCGATTGCCAATGGTTTTCCCGCCAGGAACAGGGCGCTGCCCGGGTTTTCAGCCCCTGCCCGAATACTCAGCCAGACGGCTTCCCCATGCGCCCAGCCGGCTGCGTCGAGCCGTGTCATGCGCTTTCCCTTGAGCTGTGGGTTCCCGAGATACTCCATCGCGCCAAGGGAGACGGCGGGGGAAAAGAGGTATTCGCGCCTTCCAGTCAACGCCCTGCCCTCCGCGCTCAAGCCGGCCATCAAATCCCCGTCCTGGGGGAAGCCGGTGCCCGGCGCGGGGAATCCTTCCGCAGACCAGGCGCCCCTCTGTGCCCGCTCCATGACGATGTCAAACAGCAGCGGGCCGTCCGCGCTTCCAAACCCATAGACGTGCCCGTACGCTTCCAGGCGGCCCTGACTGGCTTTGAGCGTGAGACCGAGGTCCTGGATGGAAACGCTGACCTCATGGGCTTGATTGGGAGCAAGGCGGGGCGCTTCGTTTACGCGCCGGTGCCGGAACGCCGTGTGGACGCGGCCCGACGCCAGGTCGGCGAGAACGACCCGCGCCGTTTCCGATGAACCGGCGCGTTCAGCGCTTACGTACAGCGCGTGCCGGTCCGACAGCGCCAGGCAGCGCGCACGGCTCTGCAACTGCCGACCCGCCGAGGGATACCGGACTTGCCTCCCCTTATATTCCATTCCGACCTCCGAGAAGGAGTATACTTGAGGGACCGGGCGGGGTCAACGGAACCCGGCCCATGGTATAATCGGGAAAAGTGAGGTGAAGGAGATGCCCGTCGTCGGCGCTGTCATGGTGCCGCATCCGCCGCTGATTTTGCCCGAGGTCGGCCGGGGCGGCGAGCGAGAAATTGAACAGACCACGGCTGCGTACCGAAAGGCGGCCGCCTGGCTTTCCGGGCTCCGCCCGGACACGCTGGTCGTTGTCACCCCGCACAGCGTGATGTACGCGGATTACCTGCACCTTTCGCCCGGGGATGGCGCAAAGGGGAATTTTGGTCGTTTCGGCGCGCCGGCGGTCCGTTTCGAGGTTGCCTACGACGCGGAACTGCGCGACGAAATCCTGGCGTTCGCCCATGACAGGGGGCTTCCCGCCGGGACCCGGGGCGAGCGCGACGCCGCCCTGGACCACGGGTTCATGGTGCCGCTGTATTTCCTGCGGCAGGCGGCGGGCGTTCCATGGCCGTTCCGGTTCCTGCGCGTGGGCCTTTCGGGGCTGTCCTTTCAGGACCACTACCGCCTGGGGCAATGCATCGGCGACGCGGCTGTCAGTTTGGATCGGCGGGTCGCCGTCGTGGCCAGCGGCGACCTTTCCCATTACCTGCGCGCGGACGGCCCCTATGGCTTCCGCGCCGAAGGGCCTGAGTATGACCGGAAGGTCATGGACATCGTAGGCCGCGCGGCCTTTTCCGAGCTGCTCGACCTGCCGGAGGGCTTATGCGCCCAGGCGGGGGAATGCGGCCAGCGGAGCCTGCTCATCATGGTCGGGGCGCTGGACGGCCGGGTAGTCGCGGCGGAGGCGCTTTCCTACCAGGGGGTGACGGGCGTCGGCTACGGCGTCGCCACCTTTCTGCCCGGCGAAATGGATCCCGGACGGGCGTACTTGCGAAAGGGGGAGGGAAAATGAATCCATCCCGGGAGCGGTCTTCTCATGTGCAGCTGGCTGTGGCATCCTTCGAGCATTTCATCCGCACGGGTCAGGTGCTCAAGCGGCCTGCCGGCTTGCCGGACGAGCTGACCCGGACAAAGGCCGGATGCTTCGTCACCCTTCACAAGGCGGGCGCGCTGCGCGGCTGCATCGGCACCATCACCCCGATGCAGTCCTGCCTGGCGGACGAGATTATCCAAAATGCCGTCAGCGCCGCGGCGCGGGATCCGCGCTTTGAGCCTGTCCGTGCGCAGGAATTGCCGGAGGTCGTCTGTTCGGTGGACGTAATGGGGGAGCCGGAGGCCATCGAATCCCTTGACCAATTGGACCCGGAAACCTACGGCGTCATCGTGTCCCGGGGGACCCGGCGCGGGCTGCTGCTTCCGGACCTGGAAGGCGTGGACACGGCGGCCGAACAGGTCGCCATCGCGCGGCGCAAGGCAGGCATCCTTCCCCGCGAACCCGTCCGGCTGGAGCGCTTCCGCGTCACGCGTCACACATGACGCGGTGCAACCTTTGTCCCCGGCATTGCAGGCTGGAAGAGGGACAGACCGGCTTTTGCCGCGCGCGCGTCTGCCGGGGCGGTCGGGTGCTGCCGAAAGGCTACGGCAAGCTGACCAGCCTCGCTCTGGATCCCATCGAAAAAAAGCCGCTGGCGCGGTTCTGCCCGGGCAGCCGCATCCTTTCCGTGGGCGGCTTCGGTTGCAACATGTCCTGTTTCTTTTGCCAGAACGCGGGCATCTCCTTTTGCGGTGAGGAGGACGCCCCCCTCCGCCGGATGACGCCGGAAGAGCTGGTTAGCCTGGCGGACAGCCTGAAGCCCGGCGGGAACATCGGCCTCGCCTTCACCTACAACGAGCCGCTGCTCAACCCTGAGTTCGTCTCGGACTGCGCGGATCTCCTGCGCCCCCGGGGCCTGAAAACCGTCCTGGTCACCAACGGCTGCTTCTGCCTGGACGCGCTGGGCGGGCTGCTGGCAAAAACCGACGCGCTCAACGTCGACCTGAAGGGGTTTACCCCGGCCTGGTACCGGCGCCTGGGGGGCGACCTGGAGACCGTCAAGGCGTTCATCTCGGCCGCCGCGGCGGTTACCCACGTGGAGGTCACCACGCTGGTGGTGCCCGGGGAGAACGACGGAGCGGATGAAATCGCCGCGCTCTCTGCCTGGCTGGCCTCCCTCCGCCCGGACATCCCGCTGCACCTGAGCCGCTTTTTCCCCCGACACAAGGCGCAGGCCTATCCCGCGACCGACCCGGGCACGCTCAAGCGCCTGGCGCAAATCGCGCGGGAGTCACTTCAATACGTTTATCTGGGGAATCTCTGACAGCCTCATATCCGCCAGGCCGTCCGCAGCGCCGCGACGGCCGGCGCCAGTTTGTCGTCCGGAAGCCCCGCGAAGCCGAGCACCAGCGCGGGGGGCATTTTCGCTTTGACGCTGTAGGAGGACAGGCCTTTTACCGGGATTCCCGCGTCGGCCGCCGCCTGAACCAGTTCCGGTTCGTTCCTTCCGCGGATGCCGAGCAGAAGGTGCAGCCCGGCGTGCTGGCCGGACAGCCGGCTTCCCGGAATCCCGGACAGCAGCGCGCTCAGCGCCTGGCACCGGCGAAGGTAGACGCCGCCCGCGCGCCGCAGGTGGCGTGAGTAATAGCCCCGGGACAGCAGCTCCGATACGGCCTGCTGCTCGAAACGGGAAACGGCGTCCCCGCTTCGAAGGCCCAAATCCTCGTACCTTCCCGTCAGTTCGGACGGCAGCACCAGATAGGCGACGCGGAGGCCCGGCGCCAGGGAGCGGGAGAAAGTGCCGATATACACCGTCCGCCCGCCGCCGCCCATGCCCTGCATCGCCGGCAGCGGCCGGCTGCTGTAGCGGAATTCGCTGTCGTAGTCGTCCTCCACCAGCCATCGCTCCCTCCCCTCCTGCGCCCAGCGCAGCAGCTCCGCCCGGCGACCGGCCGGCATGCTGATTCCCGTGGGGAACTGGTGCGCCGGCGTCAGGTAGGCCAGGCTCGCGCCGGCGCGCCTGATTTCGTTGGGGAGGATGCCCTGGGCGTCCATCCGGCAGGGGACGACGGCATGGCCCGCTCGCAAAAAAGCCCGCCCGGCTTCCGGGTATCCGGGGTCCTCGCAGGCGACGGCGCTTCCCGGCGGCAGCAGGCTGGCGACCACACCCAGCAGCTGGTCCACCCCGGAGCCGATGATCAGGTCCTTCGGGTGGCTCCGGACGCCGCGGTACTGGTACAAGAAGCCGCAGAGCGCGTCGCGCAGGCAGAACTCCCCCTTCGCGTCGCCTTTGCCCAGCCAGTCCCGGCCTTCGGACAGCGCCTCGCGGACCAGCCGCTGCCAAGTTTTCCGGGGAAACAGCCCGACATCCGTGCCCTGCGGGGAAAAATCGAACAGCGGCACCCGCTCCGGTTCCGGGTGCGCCTGAGGCGCCGGCGCCGCGGCTTCCGGAAGCGTCGCGACGTCCTCGACGAAGTACCCGCTCCGGGCGGTGGCGCGGACGTAACCCTCTTCGCGGAGCAATTCCAAAGCGGCGAGCGCCGTCTGCTGGCTGACGCCCAGGTGGCGGCTCAGCGAGCGGCGGGAGGGGAGCCGCTCGCCGCTTCGCAGGTTTCCCAGGGTTATTTCTCGGGCGATGGCGCGGTACAGTTGCTCGTACATCGGCACGTCCCCTCCCCGTTCCAGCTCAAAGGTCAGCTCTTTCATCTCTTGCCTTTCCCGGCGCGAACGATTCCCGGATTGGCGCGCCGCGCGGATACGGGTGGCGTGAAGTGTCCGGCGCGGTCACCGCTTCTGCCGTCCGGCTGGATTCCCATGTTCCCGGCGATTGGCGCAGAGCGTCGCTGGAAATCAATCTGGTATTGCTATTCTAATATAAACTGGCACTTGTGAGAATACCAGAAACGGGTACGATAGCCGTGACAAGTGACGGCAAGGAGGCTGGAACCATGACCCGGAGCAGAAACCCGGCGCGGCTGGTCGCCTTTATCGGCGTGATGGCCGCGGCCGCGTTCGTATCAAATTTCCTCTCAATTCCGGTGGGGACGTCCCGCATACATCTGGGCAACAGCATCGCGCTGCTGTCCGGCATGCTCTTTGGGGGGCCGCTGGGGGCGCTGGCCAGCGGATTGGGCTCCGCGCTTTTTGACATCGTGTACGGGTTTTCGGACCCGGTATCCGGCGGCGCGATTCCACCCGTCCTGGAGGCGGTGGTCACCTTCCTCAACAAGGGATTGATGGCATTGGCCTGCGGCGTCATCGTCAACGACCGGGGGAGCAGGCTTTCCCGGCATGCCCTCGCCTATCTCGGCGCGACAGCGGGCGCATTCCTCTACGTCGCCC